>BNJV01001959.1_pt1 | contig 58834 bp, 66 predicted proteins | sample 8540591 | NCBI WGS metagenome assembly BNJV01 (sample SAMD00202457, study PRJDB9452) | human saliva metagenome | host: Homo sapiens | reverse complement strand
TATTTCCTTTTTATAGCAATCTCTTGGCCCAGAGATTCGTTGCCCTACATCCTGAATTTCCCAAACTGGATCTCTCGTCGGTTGAAACGGAGCAGTTCCTTATGACCTTTGGACTCTACTTTTTCGCTAGCCTCATCTTGATGATTGTGGGCAATAGCCTCTATATCCCGCAACATTACGCCTACTCGCAGGTAGAATTCCTCCTCTGCGATACTCTAGATTTAGAGCAGGCTAAACCCTTTCAAATCCTGAAAACCAGTCGTTTCTTGATGAAAGGTTACAAATTCCAGCGCTTTGTCCTCGACTTACAACTACTTCCTTGGTACTTCCTCAATTGGATTACTTTTGGAATTGCTAGTTTTTCAATCCTTCCCTATATCCAGAACAATCACATCTTCTTTTACCGAGCCCTACTAGCCCGTAAACGTCGAAATGGATAAGAACCTACAAAAACTAGCGTCCTGAAAGACGCTGGTTTTCTTATTTCAAAAACAAAATACTCAGCAAAGTCAAAATAGCTGGTCCACCTTGCTTCAGAATAATCTTCTTGTCTGCTGTTAGAGAACCGTAGGTTGCTGCACCGAGCACAAATAAAACAAAGATGGTAACAATTTCCAAATTTTGTGAGAAATAGATTCCGTACAAGAGAAAGGCACCTATCAAGGCATTATAAATCCCTTGATTTTTAAACAGTGAACTCACCGAAGGACGAGCCAGTTCTTTCTTATCCACATTAAAGACGCGACTAGTAGTGTCTGATTGCGTAGCCACACTTTCCAGATAAAAAATGTAAAAATGCTCCAAAGCAACGATAGTTGCTAAAACAATTGTAAAAATAGACATATTCTTCTCCTTAAATTTCTATCTCTTCTAAGCCAGATAGCAACTTTTCTAACAAGCGACTGAACTCTTCTCGCTCTCCTTTTGTAAGCACACTTTCCATCTGACTCTTTACCTTTATATGTTGTTGGGGAGAGTTGGTTACTAGTTGTTCTCTCGCAAGGTCTGTCATTTCCACCAAAACCTCTCTCTGGTTTTCAGGATTTCGACGACGCTTGACAAAGCCTTCCTTTTCCAGAATCTTAAAGTGTCGTGTCAAGGCGGCCTGATCAATCTTCAATCTCTCCTGAACTGCTACTTGATTACACGGCGACTGATCAATTAAGAAACATAAGATTTGATAACGAGTCAGACTAATTCCCAATTGTCGTTCGAATAGTTGTGTCATAGACTGATCTGCCAACCGTAGCTGATACAGTAAATCTTGGATTGCTACCATCATTCCCTCCAAATATATGATTTATCAATAATTGACTTATCAAGTATAGTGCAATCCAAAAAATAAATCAAGTAATATGCTTACATTCTCTTGAAATATTACTCACTTCCTCATATTTATCCCTTTTATCCTGAAGGAATGACACACAAAAAAGAAGCGGGAACTAAATCAGTTCCCAACTTCCATTTTAATGATTAGTTCATTGAAACGTGAACGTGGTCATAGTGGTTTTCGGTCACACTACCACGGTCTGGCATTGGATTCCATGTGTAGGCAGGCCCATATTTGCTATCGTACGGAGCGTAGAAACGTTGTTTCCAAATGATGTAGTTGATGCCACGGCTAGCCATGTTTTGGACCGCGTATTCCGCGATTTGGTCACCGAGTGCTGAACTCACTGGAACCATAAAATCGATGGCCAAACCTTTACCATGGTCACCACTGTCACCAGGACGGTAGCCACTAAAGGATGTGATCCCAAACAATTTCGCTACCTCTTCTTTAAAGGCTGCCGTCTGTGGTTGAAGACCAGCATTCTCAGACTTGGCTACAGCAAGTCCTGCATAGTCAGGAGCCGCTGGAGCAGTATACGTTCTTGAAGGAGTTTGGCTTTGCTCTGCTTGATAAGTCGAAGTTGCAGTGTCAGAATTTGTTGTTGAGTCTGTTGCACTTGTTCCTCTTGTATCAGCAGGCGTTTCTGTTACTGGTGCAGCTGCTACTGATGTTTCCGCTGAAGTCGCCGCTTCCGTCGCTTCGGTAACTGGAGTCGCTGCTTGAGGAGCTTCTTCAACTGGACTAGTAGTTTCAGTTGTTTCTGCTACCGGAGCTGCCGCTGGAGTTGTTTCTTCTGCCACAGGTGCTTCTGTAGATGGTGTCTCTTCAGTAGTGGTCACTGTCTCAGAAACTTCTGAACTTGGCGCTACTTCTGCTGGTTTTTCAGTCTCTGTTGCAGTTGGCACCTCCTCAATTGGCTGAGAAAGATCTTCCACTTGAATCGTCTCTTCATCAACTGTCACTTGGTTGGTCGTCAAATCAGCTGTCGCAGTCGTCACTTCTTCACTAGAATCTGCTTGAGGAGTTTGGATTTCAACTTCCGTTACCTCTTCTGCCTCATTGACAGTTGTAGTGAGGACAGTCTCTGGGAAAATCAAGTCCATATTGGTGATTTTGTTCAAATTAGCAAGAACTGTCACATCTATTCCCAAAGCTTCTGCAATGGTGCTCAGGGTATCACCATACTGAACTGTATAACTGTTTTTGTTCTCGTTTTTCGTCACGTCATTTTGGATTTGCTCAACGGTACGTGCTGTCCATGTGATTTCTTCCGCTTGAGTTGCCAACACAGGTGCAAATGACAAGGCTACTGTTGAGGCAAAAATAATTCTTTTCTTCATTCTTTCACATTCCTTTCAAATGAGTACTTGTCTATCATAACACAAAAAAAGTAGAAAAAAAGCCCTCTCGGGCCTATTTAACAGAACTGTTCATTCCTTGTAACAAACTCAATTACTTGAAATAGTTTGTTAGGCTTCTGTCACAAAACTGACAAAGTTTTTTATTCCCTAGCTTCAAAAATGCGGGGAATATCTGCTAATTCTTGAATCCTCTGATTCCCTTCATAAGACGACTCTAAAAAGCTAATGCTTTGAATACCACTATTCTGGGCAAATTCCACATCCAAAGTCCGATCCCCTATATAATAGGTAGTCCTAGGATCCAACTCATATTTGTCTAGCAAATGTGTCGCTACCTCTGGACTGGGTTTTCGCGCAAAACCACTCTGATTAGTTAGAATTTCTGTGAAATAACATTCCAAACCCAAGTTTCTTAGAATGGTAAAGGCATTGTCTCCTTTATGGGTATAAACAAACTGCAGAATTCCTGCTTCATCTGCCCAAGTCAACACTTCACGCGCACCTAGCATCAAAACCACCTGGGCATTCTTCTCAGCCAGACTCTGGGCACGCACCTGATTGAGCACTTCCGCATCCAGATTTCGCTCTTCTGCCACTTGCTCCAGCAAATCCTGCACCGAATACTTGAGGATAAACTCTCTCACGCTCTCCTTATCATAAGGAATAGAAAACTGACCAAAGGTTTCCTCAATCCCTGACAAAATCGCTTCGTAAGAGTCCAATAAGGTTCCGTCTAAATCCCAAATAAAAGCTGTTCTTTGCATTTTCTATCCTTTCAAACTCATATAACGCTGATAACGGTAGCGTAGAAATAACCATCGAAAACCATTATCCAAAAGGGTTCCTGCCCAAATACCAGGTAAGCCCCAACCAAGCACAATCCCCATCAGATAGGCTGTCCCAATGCGGATACACCACATTCCTATGCTTGTTGCATAAAAGGGAAGACGAGCATTCCCCAAACCCTGCCAAACTGCAGTATAGATGACTGTTCCTATCGTCATAGGAGTTCCTAGTAGAGAGAACAGTGCCACCAAAACACTCGCCTCGACTGCTATAGGATCCGTCGTATAGAGGTGTGTCAGTGGTGTCCCTAAGGCATAGATACTGAAAGTTAAGGGCAACATGAGAAGCAGAGAAAGCCAAAAGGTTTGTTTGCTCAAACTAGCGACTCTTTCCCAATTATTCTCTCCAACTGCTCGAGCCACCTGCATGACTGTTGCCGTAGCGACGCCAAAGGCAGGCATATAGTTAAACTGGGTCAAGACTTCTCCGACTGCATTCCCCGCTACTGCCTCCGTTCCAAAAGAAACGACCAAGGCAATGATGACGACGTCTCCAGCCCGCATCATGAGACGTTCCCCTGCCGCTGGCAAAGCCAAGGTCAGTAAGTCTTTATCCAGTCCAAAAGTCGGTTTCTCAAAGGGCAGCTTTAATTGCGACCATAAAATCGCAAGACCAACCAAGCGAGACAGGATAGTCCCCCATGCGACACCAGCTATCCCCATATCAAGAACAAAAATAGCTAGACTTGAAAAGAGAATATTCAAGGCATTGGATAAAAAACTAACATAGAGGGGTAGACGCGGATTATGCGTTGCACGAATCAAGGCCCCCAAACTGGTCATCAAGCCCAAAGAACAATCGAACCACCCACTAAAGAAAGGTAGAGTCCACCACTTTCAGCCACAGCCTGCTCGGTCCCCAAAAGTCCTATCATCTCTTGCCCAGCAAAGAGCGATAAGGCGCCTAACAGTGCACTCAGCAATAGGGTTATCTTGAGAGCCTCTGTCACGTGATAAGCCAACTTGGACTGATCTTTCTGCCCCATGCTTTTTGAAATAACACTAGAAATAGCAGCTCCCAGAGCAAGGAAAATCGCCTGATAAATCGTGATAATATTGCTAGCTACTGAAACACCCGAAATAGCAATCAAGCCCAAGTGAGCGACCAAGTAACTATCCACCATTCCCATAAGCATCTGCAAAAAGTTTTCGCCCATAGCGGGCAAAGCAATGTTGAGAATGTCTTTATTTTTCCTAAACAATCTGTCCTCCTGATGAAAAGAAACTCAGTTGGCTTCCCAACCGAGTTTACTTCCTCTGTCTTAAAGTCCTAGATAAGCCTCAACCGCTGCTTGCATGTCAGTGGCTGCCACTGTTGTCTTGTGACGAACAGGGGCTGTCTCAAGCCCGTCAACTGCTGGCGGCACTGCCACTCCTGAAATGTCATGTAATTGAGCCAAGGCTTCAAAGTCAGTCAAGCCTGCTTTCCCTGTTACAGCTTCTACTGCAACCACTGGGAACTTGTATGGACTAGCTGTTGAAGCAATCACGGTCTTGGTTACATCCCCAGTAGTCGCTTGGTATTTTTTATAAACTGCTGAGGCAACCGCCGTATGTGGATCCTCGATATAAGAATTTGACTCATAAACACGCTTGATTTCTGCCGCCGTTTCTTCCTCAGTCGCATATTCAGCTGCAAAGAGGTCCAGAATCTCTGCATCAAAATCAGTCAACTCATATTGTCCTTGACTATTCAGGGCATTCATAAGTTCAGCTGTCTTTTTAGCATTATTACCTAAAAGATGGAAATCAAGCGCTCTAAGTTTGAAGATACCAAGATATCCATGGATGGGCTAGTTGTGACCTTAAACTCACGCTTCTTGTCATAGACAAGTGTTTTAAAGAAGTCTGTCAAGACATTATTGTCATTTGAAGCACAGATTAATTTGCCAACTGGTAGGCCGATTTGTTTAGCATAAAAGGCAGCCAAGATATTGCCGAAGTTCCCAGTTGGTACTGTGAAGTTGACCTTTTCACCAGCCACAATCTCACCAGTCTTGACCAACTGAGCGTAGGCATAGACATAATAAACAACCTGTGGTACCAAACGACCAATATTCATAGAGTTAGCTGATGAAAACTGTAACTTATTAGCAGCCAATTTTTCACGAAGTTCCACATCGTTAAACATGTGCTTCACGTTTGTTTGCGCATCGTCAAAGTTTCCATCAATAGCGATAACATGAGTATTGTCCCCTGTTTGAGTTGTCATTTGTAGCTCTTGAACCTTGCTGACACCGTCTTTGGGATAAAAAACGATAATTTCAGTACCAGGCACATCTGCAAACCCCGCCATAGCCGCTTTCCCTGTATCACCAGATGTCGCTGTCAAAATGACAATCTTGTTCTCTAGACCATGTTTCTTAGCAGCAGTTGTCATAAAGTAGGGTAAGATGGACAAGGCCATATCCTTAAAGGCAATCGTTGAACCATGGAAGAGTTCCAAGTTGTATTGCCCATCTAGTTTCACTAATGGTGCAATAGCTGGAGTATCAAATTTGCTATCGTAGGCATTGGTGATACAGTAGTCCAACTCCTCAGCTGTAAAATCATCCAAGAAGGCTGACAAAACAAGTTTAGCCACTTCTTGGTAAGAAGCATCTTTTAATTTGTCAAAATCCAAATCGACCTTTGGATAAGTAACCGGGGTAAAGAGACCACCGTCCATCGCCAAACCTTGCAAAATAGCTTGGCTGGCAGTTACTGTATTATTCGCATCACGCGTTGATTGATAAACTAATGTCATAATCTCTATCCTTTATCTATAGTCTATTCCATTATATCATGATTTTTCAGAAAATTCTCCCTTTATAAGAGAAATTATAGGCCCAATTCTTCTTTCAAAGGCTGTAAATAGGTCATTTCTTGCTTGCCTCTCTTCTCCAAACCTTCCTCAGCTAGAAGGAGTAAGGCTTTTGAAAACTCAACAATCGCAGTTTCTTCCTCAACTGTGAGCATTTTCTTAGAAAATTGTCGCCTCAATGACTTGTAATCACGACCAAATGTAGTAAAAAATGGTGCAGATTGCAAGTAAGCTTCTAACTTGTCTAGATTCACCAACAAACCCAAATGAAAAGCCGTCGCAGCAAAGGTACGATTCAAGGGTTGCGTACAGACACTACGAAACTCAATAGTCCCTCGAGTTGTCAAATCTTGGTACTGGTAACTACGATGAGTTTGGAAATCCTTCTCCTGAGGATAAAGAAGAATCTCTTCCCCATCAAGGGCGAAGGCGTGAATTTCCGGAGTCCCTAAGTAATCTTTTGCTCGAATGGGATAAAAATAATAGGTCTGCCCATCACGTTCCGCAGTAAAGATTGCAGAATGATTCAGGTAATCAAAAAAATCATCCTCATCTTTAAAGAGTCTGGCATTGACGCCTACATTTTCAGGATAAATCCCGTGCATAGACTCTTCCCAAAAAATATCCCTTGAAATTTTAGTATCCCAATCCGCCCCTGAAAACTCTGAATTGGCAAACAAGTAAGCTTTGGCAGCTTCAATCTGAGTAAAAGCATTGATAACACGCAGAAAGTTAGACTTTGAAACATCCAATTGAACTTGGCTGCCACAGATAAAAGCACCGTATTCAGGGAATTGATGTAAGTCTGAGTCAGTCACATTGCTACTCAAATTCAAATAGTCCATCAACATGCGATACCGTGGATAAACCACTGGAGAATTCTCATTTTTATCCCAGTTGGGATGAATACCACAACCAACAATAGCATAATTTGATTCAGCTAATTTTTTCTGAATTACATCCATATAATTGTTGAAACGATTTTCGACCTCTTGAATCGTTTCAGCCTTACCAAATGCAAACTCAATCGTAGTATAGGAAACTTCAAATAAAATAGTATCCTGACTTACGGGATCTAGCAACTGAATTGGATTTCCAAAGTCATCCACTTTTTTTCGATAGTAAAATCCAGAACTGATGGTAAATATCGAAAGAGATCCTTTACAACTTCACTATCTGTAGCCTTACCCTCTAAATTTACAACAGGATACTCCAGCTCAACCCCAACAAATAAATCCGTCTTCTCTTTTATATTTTCTAAGTAGCGCTTCTTAAGCAAGTCAACCGAACGAGACATCAAACACCAACACTTTCATAATCTACATAAAAATGTGAATAAGTAATATTATACCAAAAATCCTTTCAAAAAAGATTAGAGTGACACTCAAAAATAATTATTGAGCCTTTATGACACTTAACAAAAGATAGAATTTAGTAGAAAATCATAACCTCCATATATGAAGGTGGTTTAGTTATCTCGCACCTTACAGAGCAAGACGGACTAATAATCACATAATAAAAAACAAGGCTCGAAAACCTTGTCGTTATTACTATACCGGCGGCCGGGGTCGAACCGGCACGTCCTTGCGGACACTGGATTTTGAGTCCAGCGCGTCTGCCAATTCCGCCACGCCGGCAAATAGTAACTGGGGTAGCTGGATTCGAACCAACGCATGAGGGAGTCAAAGTCCCTTGCCTTACCGCTTGGCTATACCCCAATAATATAAAATAGGCGAGTGATGGGGATCGAACCCACGCATGCCAGAGCCACAATCTGGTGTGTTAACCACTTCACCACACCCGCCATTATCTTATTAACACGGGCAGTAGGAATTGAACCCACACTGAAGGTTTTGGAGACCTTAGTTCTACCTTTAAACTATGCCCGTATCCATGGAAGGGGAGGGATTCGAACCCCCGAACCCGAAGGAGCGGATTTACAGTCCGCCGCGTTTAGCCTCTTCGCTACCCTTCCAGATTATCTATAAAATATGGCGCGAGACGGAATCGAACCGCCGACACATGGAGCTTCAATCCATTGCTCTACCAACTGAGCTACCGAGCCAAATTGCGGGAGCAGGATTTGAACCTACGACCTTCGGGTTATGAGCCCGACGAGCTACCGAGCTGCTCCATCCCGCGTTAATAATAAAAAGGAGGATGTGGGATTCGAACCCACGCACGCTTTTACACGCCTGACGGTTTTCAAGACCGTTCCCTTCAGCCAGACTTGGGTAATCCTCCAAAAATAGTCCGTACGGGATTCGAACCCGTGTTACCGCCGTGAAAAGGCGGTGTCTTAACCCCTTGACCAACGGACCATATTCATAAATGGGCACGAGTGGACTCGAACCACCGACCTCACGCTTATCAGGCGTGCGCTCTAACCACCTGAGCTACGCGCCCAAGTTAAAAACTTGGTAATTTGAACAAAGTTCAAAGCGGGTGACGAGAATCGAACTCGCGACAACAGCTTGGAAGGCTGTAGTTTTACCACTAAACTACACCCGCTAAAATGGGAGTTAACGGGATCGAACCGCTGACCCTCTGCTTGTAAGGCAGATGCTCTCCCAGCTGAGCTAAACTCCCAAAAAGGAAGCCTCTAAACTTCCTATTCTGCTAAGCGACTTCCATATCTCACAGGGGGCAACCCCCAACTACTTCCGGCGTTCTAGGGCTTAACTGCTGTGTTCGGCATGGGTACAGGTGTATCTCCTAGGCTATCGTCACTTAACTCTGAGTAATACCTACTCAAAATTGAATATCTATCAAATTAAAAGAAAACCTCACGCTTCGTATCCTCAGTTACTTTGGATAAGTCCTCGAGCTATTAGTATTAGTCCGCTACATGTGTCACCACACTTCCACTTCTAACCTATCTACCTGATCATCTCTCAGGGCTCTTACTGATATATAATCATGGGAAATCTCATCTTGAGGTGGGTTTCACACTTAGATGCTTTCAGCGTTTATCCCGTCCCTACATAGCTACCCAGCGATGCCTTTGGCAAGACAACTGGTACACCAGCGGTAAGTCCACTCTGGTCCTCTCGTACTAGGAGCAGATCCTCTCAAATTTCCTACGCCCGCGACGGATAGGGACCGAACTGTCTCACGACGTTCTGAACCCAGCTCGCGTGCCGCTTTTAATGGGCGAACAGCCCAACCCTTGGGACCGACTACAGCCCCAGGATGCGACGAGCCGACATCGAGGTGCCAAACCTCCCCGTCGATGTGAACTCTTGGGGGAGATAAGCCTGTTATCCCCAGGGTAGCTTTTTATCCGTTGAGCGATGGCCCTTCCATACGGAACCACCGGATCACTAAGCCCGACTTTCGTCCCTGCTCGAGTTGTTGCTCTCGCAGTCAAGCTCCCTTTATACCTTTACACTCTGCGAATGATTTCCAACCATTCTGAGGGAACCTTTGGGCGCCTCCGTTACCTTTTTAGGAGGCGACCGCCCCAGTCAAACTGCCCGTCAGACACTGTCTCCGATAGGGATCACCTATCCGGGTTAGAGTGGCCATAACACAAGGGTAGTATCCCAACAACGTCTCCTTCGAAACTGGCGTCCCGAGCTCATAGACTCCTACCTATCCTGTACATGTGGTACAGACACTCAATATCAAACTGCAGTAAAGCTCCATGGGGTCTTTCCGTCCTGTCGCGGGTAACCTGCATCTTCACAGGTACTAAAAATTTCACCGAGTCTCTCGTTGAGACAGTGCCCAAATCATTACGCCTTTCGTGCGGGTCGGAACTTACCCGACAAGGAATTTCGCTACCTTAGGACCGTTATAGTTACGGCCGCCGTTTACTGGGGCTTCAATTCATACCTTCGGATTACTCCTAAGCACTCCTCTTAACCTTCCAGCACCGGGCAGGCGTCACCCCCTATACATCATCTTACGATTTAGCAGAGAGCTGTGTTTTTTTGATAAACAGTTGCTTGGGCCTATTCACTGCGGCTGACCTAAATCAGCACCCCTTCTCCCGAAGTTACGGGGTCATTTTTGCCGAGTTCCTTAACGAGAGTTCTCTCGCTCACCTGAGGCTACTCGCCCTCGACTACCTGTGTCGGTTTGCGGTACGGGTAGAGTATGTTTAAACGCTAGAAGCTTTTTCTTGGCAGTGTGACGTCACTAACTTCGCTACTAAACTTCGCTCCCCATCACAGCTCAATGTTATAGAATTAAGCATTTGACTCAATTCACACCTCACTGCTTAGACAGACTCTTCCAATCGTCTGCTTTAGTTAGCCTACTGCGTCCCTCCATCACTACATACTCTAGTACAGGAATATCAACCTGTTGTCCATCGGATACACCTTTCGGTCTCTCCTTAGGGTCCCTGACTAACCCAGGGCGGACGAGCCTTCCCTGGAAACCTTAGTCTTACGGTGGACAGGATTCTCACCTGTCTTTCGCTACTCATACCGGCATTCTCACTTCTATGCGTTCCAGCACTCCTCACGGTACACCTTCTTCACACATAGAACGCTCTCCTACCATACCTATAAAGGTATCCACAGCTTCGGTAAATTGTTTTAGCCCCGGTACATTTTCGGCGCAGGGTCACTCGACTAGTGAGCTATTACGCACTCTTTGAATGAATAGCTGCTTCTAAGCTAACATCCTAGTTGTCTGTGCAACCCCACATCCTTTTCCACTTAACAATTATTTTTGGGACCTTAGCTGGTGGTCTGGGCTGTTTCCCTTTCGACTACGGATCTTAGCACTCGCAGTCTGACTGCCGACCATAATTCTTTGGCATTCGGAGTTTATCTGAGATTGGTAATCCGGGATGGACCCCTCACCCAAACAGTGCTCTACCTCCAAGAATCTCTAATGTCGACGCTAGCCCTAAAGCTATTTCGGAGAGAACCAGCTATCTCCAAGTTCGTTTGGAATTTCTCCGCTACCCACAAGTCATCCAAGCACTTTTCAACGTGCCCTGGTTCGGTCCTCCAGTGCGTCTTACCGCACCTTCAACCTGCTCATGGGTAGGTCACATGGTTTCGGGTCTACGTCATGATACTAAGGCGCCCTATTCAGACTCGGTTTCCCTACGGCTCCGTCTCTTCAACTTAACCTCGCATCATAACGTAACTCGCCGGTTCATTCTACAAAAGGCACGCTCTCACCCATTAACGGGCTCGAACTTGTTGTAGGCACACGGTTTCAGGTTCTATTTCACTCCCCTCCCGGGGTGCTTTTCACCTTTCCCTCACGGTACTGGTTCACTATCGGTCACTAGGGAGTATTTAGGGTTGGGAGATGGTCCTCCCAGATTCCGACGGGATTTCACGTGTCCCGCCGTACTCAGGATACTGCTAGGTACAAAGACTATTTTAAATACGAGGCTATTACTCTCTTTGGCTGATCTTCCCAAATCATTCTTCTATAATCTTTGAGTCCACATTGCAGTCCTACAACCCCGAAGAGTAAACTCTTCGGTTTGCCCTCCTGCCGTTTCGCTCGCCGCTACTAAGGCAATCGCTTTTGCTTTCTCTTCCTGCAGCTACTTAGATGTTTCAGTTCACTGCGTCTTCCTCCTCACATCCTTAACAGATGCGGGTAACAGGTAGTACCTGTTGGGTTCCCCCATTCGGAAATCCCTGGATCATCGCTTGCTCACAGCTACCCAAGGCATATCGTCGTTTGTCACGTCCTTCTTCGGCTCCTAGTGCCAAGGCATCCACCGTGCGCCCTTATTAACTTAACCTTATTAACCTAATTTTTTTCAAAAAAATTAGAAAAACTCATTAAATACTTACAGCGTTTCGGTTTATTTTTCTTGTTACTATTTGATATAGATATTCAATTTTTCAATGTGCATTACTTGGTGATCTCTCACCAATGGAGCCTAGCAGGGATCGAACCGCTGACCTCCTGCGTGCAAAGCAGGCGCTCTCCCAGCTGAGCTAAGGCCCCACAAGACCTCTCAAGACTAAACAAGACCAATGCGCAGTTCCTTTTCCTTAGAAAGGAGGTGATCCAGCCGCACCTTCCGATACGGCTACCTTGTTACGACTTCACCCCAATCATCTATCCCACCTTAGGCGGCTGGCTCCTAAAAGGTTACCTCACCGACTTCGGGTGTTACAAACTCTCGTGGTGTGACGGGCGGTGTGTACAAGGCCCGGGAACGTATTCACCGCGGCGTGCTGATCCGCGATTACTAGCGATTCCGACTTCATGTAGGCGAGTTGCAGCCTACAATCCGAACTGAGACTGGCTTTAAGAGATTAGCTTGCCGTCACCGGCTTGCGACTCGTTGTACCAGCCATTGTAGCACGTGTGTAGCCCAGGTCATAAGGGGCATGATGATTTGACGTCATCCCCACCTTCCTCCGGTTTATTACCGGCAGTCTCGCTAGAGTGCCCAACTGAATGATGGCAACTAACAATAGGGGTTGCGCTCGTTGCGGGACTTAACCCAACATCTCACGACACGAGCTGACGACAACCATGCACCACCTGTCACCTCTGTCCCGAAGGAAAACTCTATCTCTAGAGCGGTCAGAGGGATGTCAAGACCTGGTAAGGTTCTTCGCGTTGCTTCGAATTAAACCACATGCTCCACCGCTTGTGCGGGCCCCCGTCAATTCCTTTGAGTTTCAACCTTGCGGTCGTACTCCCCAGGCGGAGTGCTTAATGCGTTAGCTGCGGCACTAAACCCCGGAAAGGGTCTAACACCTAGCACTCATCGTTTACGGCGTGGACTACCAGGGTATCTAATCCTGTTTGCTCCCCACGCTTTCGAGCCTCAGCGTCAGTTACAAGCCAGAGAGCCGCTTTCGCCACCGGTGTTCCTCCATATATCTACGCATTTCACCGCTACACATGGAATTCCACTCTCCCCTCTTGCACTCAAGTTAAACAGTTTCCAAAGCGTACTATGGTTAAGCCACAGCCTTTAACTTCAGACTTATCTAACCGCCTGCGCTCGCTTTACGCCCAATAAATCCGGACAACGCTCGGGACCTACGTATTACCGCGGCTGCTGGCACGTAGTTAGCCGTCCCTTTCTGGTAAGATACCGTCACAGTGTGAACTTTCCACTCTCACACTCGTTCTTCTCTTACAACAGAGCTTTACGATCCGAAAACCTTCTTCACTCACGCGGCGTTGCTCGGTCAGACTTCCGTCCATTGCCGAAGATTCCCTACTGCTGCCTCCCGTAGGAGTCTGGGCCGTGTCTCAGTCCCAGTGTGGCCGATCACCCTCTCAGGTCGGCTATGTATCGTCGCCTTGGTGAGCCGTTACCCCACCAACTAGCTAATACAACGCAGGTCCATCTGGTAGTGATGCATTTGCACCTTTCAATTAATTATCATGCGATAATCAATTTTATGCGGTATTAGCTATCGTTTCCAATAGTTATCCCCCGCTACCAGGCAGGTTACCTACGCGTTACTCACCCGTTCGCAACTCATCCAAGAAGAGCAAGCTCCTCTCTTCAGCGTTCTACTTGCATGTATTAGGCACGCCGCCAGCGTTCGTCCTGAGCCAGGATCAAACTCTCATTAAAAGTTTGAGTTCTCACTCATTTCTGTCACTGACAGATTTATTGTTTTTTTCATTGTTCAGTACTATAACCTTTGTTATAGTGCCCTGCACATTGGTTCGTCTTGTTCAGTTTTCAAAGGTCTTTGTCACTCTTTCTCTCTCAAGCGACAACTATATTAGTATATCACAGCCGTCAACTTATGTCAACACTTTTTTGAAACTTTTTTTACTTTTTTCATCTCTGCGATACACCCATAGTCCGTACGGGATTCGAACCCGTGTTACCGCCGTGAAAAGGCGGTGTCTTAACCCCTTGACCAACGGACCTTGAGTTTTTCAACTCTTTCTATTATACCTACTTTTCAAACTTTGTCAAGGGATTTTTTAATCTCCTATACAAATTTTTCTATGATAATAGAAAAGAGCCAGTTTAACTGACTCTCTCTATTTTGTTTGCCAATTAGTCGCACGTTCCTCTCCCCACCAGTAAGGGATCAATTCGGCAACCTTGATTGCTTTTCTTGTTTCGTAATCCATCATGAACTCTGCTTCTTTATTTTCAGCATTTAGTTCTAAGAGAAATTCTCTGCAGGCGCCACAGGGCATACCTGATCCTTCGCCGTAAGAAGGTTTATCTCGAAAGGCGAGAATTTTCTTAACTTTAGTTTGTCCTGAAAATTGATACATATTGAAGAGAGCCGCTCGTTCTGCACAGAGATGAAAAACGCCACAAGTGCCCTCCATACAAAATCCTGTGAATATCTGACCATCTTCCGCTTCTACCGCGGCAACGACATGGTTAGCATAAACAAAGTCAGAAACTTCATGGGGATTGTATAGTATTCGTGCTTCTTCATACATCTTTTCCCATTTATCCATCGGAAGTCCTTTTTATTTAGAAATCTCTTTCAGCATGTTTTCAATATGCTGGATTGACTTTTCACGTCCGAGTAAGAAAATGGTGTCTGGTAATTCTGGTCCATGCATTTCACCTGATACAGCAATACGAATCGGCATGAAGAGGTTTTTCCCTTTAATACCTGTTTCTTTTTGAACTGCTTTGATTTGTGGGAAGATGTTTTCTGTCACAAATTCTTCATCTGTCATAGCTTCCAGTTTTGCTTTGAAGGCTTCTAACACCACAGGAACAGTTTCTCCAGCCATCACTTCTTTCTCTGCTTCCGTCAACTCTGGGAAATCTGAGAAGAAAAGATCTGTCAGCGGAACAATCTCGTCTACTGATTTCATTTGTGGCTTGTAGAGTTCTACCATTTTTTCAGATTTGTCAGTCAAACGCCCTGCTTCTTCTAAGTAAGGTTTAGCCATTTCAAAGATAGTAGCTAGATCTGCTCTCTTGATGTAGTCGTTACTCATCCAGTCTAGTTTCTTCTGATCAAAGGCAGCTGGTGACTTGCTGAGACGATTTTCATCAAAGAGTTTAATCAATTCCTCACGAGAGAAGATTTCGTCTTCCCCACCTGGATTCCAACCAAGAAGGGCGATAAAGTTAAAGACAGCTTCTGGAAGATAGCCTTTTTTACGGTAGTCTTCAATAAACTGAAGGGTATTGGTGTCACGTTTAGACAATTTTTTACCCGTTTCAGAGTTGATAATCAAAGTCATGTGACCGAACTCTGGAGCTTCCCAACCAAGGGCTTCATAGACCATAAGCTGTTTCGGTGTGTTAGCAATATGATCATCTCCACGAATAACGTGAGAGATTTGCATATCATGGTCATCGATCACAACGGCAAAGTTGTAAGTTGGGTAACCGTCTTTCTTTTGGATCACCCAGTCTCCACCGATATTGCCACCTTCAAACTCGATATCACCTTTGACCATATCGTGCCACTTGTAGATACCAGACTCATTGACAGCCAAACGGACAGTTGGGATGATACCAGCTGCTTCACGTTCTGCAATGTAAGCCGCCTTTTTCTTCTTCGCTCATGCCAAGATATTCATTGATGTAGCGTGGTGTTTCGCCAGCTGCTTCTTGGCGTTCGCGCTCAGCTGCTAACTCTTCTTCTGTAACATAAGATTTGTAGGCTTTTTCCTTCGGCCAGCAATTGGTCGATGTATTTTTGATAGAGTTCCAAACGCTCAGACTGGCGGTAGTTTTCATGGGTTTCGGGGCTTTCATCCCAGTCCATGCCTAACCAACGAAGGTTTTCAAGCTGTGAACGCTCTCCGTCTTCGACATGGCGTTTACGGTCAGTATCTTCGATACGGATGATAAAAGTTCCACCATGATGGCGTGCGTAGAGGTAGTTGAATAATGCTGTACGGGCATTTCCGATGTGTAGTAGTCCGGTCGGACTTGGTGCGTAGCGTACGCGGATATCTTTTGACATAGTTTCTCCTATAAAGTCTCTAGGCGTCTGCCTTTTTGCTTTCTATATTATATCACAAGTCTCGCCTGAGTCCAATGTCTACGAATAAAGAGAGTAAAAAGAGTGGTCAAGCCACTCTTTTCTTCTATTATAGACGTGCGTTAAGCTCTTTGCTCAATTCTTCAAATCCTGGTTTTCCAAGAAGGGCAAACATATTACGTTTGTAGGCTTCAACACCTGGTTGGTCAAATGGGTTGATGGCATTCAAGTAACCTGAAAGGGCGATTGCCAATTCGAAGAAGTAGATAGTGTAGCCAAGAGTGAAGGCATCTTGCTCAGGAAGAGTTACGTACATGTTTGGCACGTCACCGTCTGTGTGGGCAAGAAGAACACCGTCAGTCGCTTTTTTGTTTACAAAGTCAACGTCTTTCCCTTGAAGGTAACCAAGCCCGTCAAGGTCTTCTTCCAAGCTAGGGATAATCACGTTCTTGCGCGGTTTGTCAACACGGACAACTGTTTCAAACATGATACGAGTTCCTTCTTGAATAAATTGACCCAATGAGTGCAAGTCAGTTGAGAAGTTAGCTGAAGTAGGGTAAATACCTTTTTGGTCTTTCCCTTCTGATTCACCAGCCAATTGTTTCCACCATTCTGAGAAGTATTGAAGAGATGGCTCGTAGTTTACCAAGATTTCAGTTGCGTAGCCTTTGCGGTAAAGGATGTTACGAACGGCTGCGTATTGGTAAGCTTCATTTTCTGAAAGTTTGTCTGAAGTATAATCTTCACGGGCTGCGTTAGCACCTTCCATAAGAGCTTTGATGTCTGCTCCTGATGCTGCGATCGGAAGCAATCCAACTGCTGTCAATACTGAGAAACGTCCACCGATGTCGTCTGGAACTACAAATGTTTCCCAACCGTTAGCATCTGCTTCAACCTTAACGGCACCTTTTTGGCGGTCAGTTGTCGCATAGATACGTTTGTTGGCTTCTTCTTGACCATATTTCTTAACCAAGAGTTCTTTGAAGACACGGAAAGCGATGGCTGGTTCAGTTGTTGTACCTGATTTAGAAATCACGTTTACTGAGAAATCTTTGTCTGCTACATACTCTACCAAGTCAGCAAGGTAAGTAGATGAGATCGAGTTTCCAGCGTAAAGGATTTGTGGCGCTTTGCGCTCTTCTTTTGTTTGCAAGTTGGCAAAGTGGTGGTTCAAGAAGTCGATAGCTGCTTTGGCACCAAGGTAAGAGCCACCGATACCGATAACAACCAAAACATCGCTATCTGACTTGATTTGCTCAGCAGCTTTCAAGATGCGGTCGAATTCTTCGCGATCATAGTTTTCAGGAAGGTCCAACCAACCCAAAAAGTCGCTACCAGCACCAGTTCCTTTACGAATCAATTCGTCTGCAGCTGTTACTTGTGCTTGCATGTATTCCACTTCATGTGGAGCAACAAATTTGTCTAAAACTTTTGAATAATCAAATTTAATATGTGACATGATAATCCTCCAATATTTCTTCTTTTCTATCATAACGCTTACCTTCGATTTTTTCAAGTTTTTTTATTGAATTTGCCCAATTTTTATCAGAATTCAAACGTTTGCGTAAAAATGCTAAAATACAAAAAATCTGAAAGGACGAATAAAAACGGCTAGATATTCTAACCGTTACAATTCATTTAATAAATACTCAAATAGTTCTAAATTACCGTCTTCTTCATTGACCAAAAACTCTGGATGCCACTGCAAGCCAATGATACGATGCTCGTCGATAGACTCAATCGCTTCCACCGTCTGATCGCGAGGATCTACAGCCGTCACACGGAAATTAGGTGCCAGATCTTTGATACTTTGACGATGGACTGAGTTGACCTGACTTTCTTTGCCAAACAACTTAGCAACCACACTTCCTTCTACTGTTTCAATAGAATGAGATGTTCCAAAAGGCAGACCTTGCCAGTGACCTTCAATTTCTTGGTGGAGCGTCCCTCCGAAAGCAACATTGACCAGCTGGACACCACGACAGATTGCTAAAATGGGCTTGTCCTGACGAAGAGCTTCTTTCAAGAGGGCCAGTTCAAACTCATCTCGCACTAGGTTGTAATCATCGCTCTCGATGGTTTTTTTTTCTCCCCATAAAACTGAGGATGGACATTTTGCCCACCTGTCAAGATCAGTTTGTCAATCATTTCCACATAATCGCGCACAATAGACTCATCTCCTACAGGAATCACTAAAGGGAGACCTCCGACTTGACGAATGCTCTCTGCAAATTTACAGGATACAGATGAATGAATGTTTTTCCCTTCTGCATCTACAGGACATAGATTTGCAGCAACTCCTACAACCGTTCTAGCCATGATGTGTCTCCTTTCGATTTTCTTGCGATAGTCTTATCTTATCATTCAAGCTCTCTGCTGTCTAATATGTTTTTTAAAAGACCGTGATAAGTATTTTTTATGGACAAGAAAAAGTTGCCCAATGAGGACAACTTCTTTCTTATTCAAAGACGAATTGATTGTGATAGAGTTCTGAGTAGAAGCCACCAAGTTTGAGCAACTCATGATGATTCCCACGTTCAATGACCTCTCCATCTTTGAGGACAATAATCTGGTCGGCATTGAGGATGGTCTTGAGACGATGGGCGATGACAAAACTGGTTCGTCCTGCTACAATCGCCTCCATGGCATGTTGAATCTTGCTCTCCGTTACGGTATCCACATTGGAAGTCGCTTCATCTAAGATTAAGACTTGTGGATCAGTCATCAGGGTTCGAGCAATGGAAATCAATTGTTTCTGACCAGTCGAGAAGATATTTGCTCATCATCAATAACGGTATCATACTTGTCAGGCAAGCTTTCGATATAGTCATGAATATGGGTTGCCTTGGCAGCTGCTTCGACCATTTCCTGGCTAGCATCTGGCACACCGAAGCGGATATTGTCTCGGATCGTTCCACTAAACAGGACCGAATCCTGTAAGACAATACCGACCTTGCTCCGCAGACTGTCCAAGTCGTAGTCACAGATGTCTTTGCCATCAAAGTAAATGCTACCTGCATCCACATCGTAGAAACGATTAATGAGGTTCATGATGGTCGTTTTCCCCGAACCAGTCGGACCAACAACAGCTATCATCTGCCCCTTAGGAGCTGAAATACTGACATCTTTCAAAATCGGCTTGTCGGGCAAATAAGAGAAATCAATATGACTGATTTCAACACCTTCTCGCAATTCCGTAAAGGCAGGTGCATTTTGCGGACGAATCTCTTCTTCTGCATCAAACATTTCTTGGATACGATCTGCTCCAGTAAAGGCCAACTGGAGACTCCCCCAGCTAGCAGCCACTTGAATAATCGGCTGGTAGTACTGCTGAGAAAATTGGGTAAACATGACGATCAAGCCTAGAGCTGTCGTTGTTTCGATACTTGGATCGTTCAGCAAGACAGCCGAACCTGCAAAAATAACGATGGCCGTATTGACCAAGCTCATCCCATTCATAACTGGAAAGAGGATGCCTGAGAACATTCTTCCTTTAAAGGTCGCCTTGCGTACGCGCTCATTTTGCTCCACAAAGCCTGCTACGATGTCGTCTTGAATCCCTTGTACGATAACAGCTTTCTGACCTGAAATACTTTCGTCCATGTAGGCGTTGAGTCTCCCAACCTCTTTTTGTTGGAGATTGGTGTACTTGCGGGCCATTTTCACGATGAAGACCAGCATGAGAAAGGCCACCGGAGTGCTGGCTACTGTTATCAGCGCTAGCGTCACATTTTTTGAAAACATGACAAAAATCAAACCGATGTAAAGAGCAATATTGCTCATAACCTGAACTAGGCTTTCATTGAAAGCTTGAAGGATGTTATCCAAGTCACTAGTGAAGCGAGAAAGGATATCACCATCCTGATGGCGGTCAAAGAAAGAAACCGTCAAACGGGAAAGTTTGCCAAAGAGGTCCTTACGCATCTCATTTGTCGACTCGGCAATCACACGGGTCATCAAGGCCATGTAAATCAAGCTAGACACAACCAAGACAAGGACAACCAGAGCTAGATTCAGCATCAGAGCTGACAAACTTTGCCAGGCTTGTTCTGAAGTCCCATTTTGATAAGCTAGAACCAGATTAGCGAGCTCCGTGACTGCTTGGCCTGAAAAAACAGGAAAGAGGGCTTGGGCAATTGTCGCAAGCGCAACCATCAGAATCACAATGACAAAGGAGAGCTTGTAAACTTTAAAATAATTCCAGAAAAATCGAACTGTTTTCATTTTATTCCTCCTTTCCCTTTTGTGTTTCGTAGATTTCACGGTAGACGGCATTGTTAGCTACCAAATCTGCATGCCGTCCTTCTCCAATCAAGCGTCCTTGATCCAAGACCAAAATCTTGTCTGCATGGACGACTGAACTGATCTTTTGAGCGATGATAATCGTTGTTGTCCCTTTCAGGTCTTTGTTCAAAGCTTCCTGCACGAGCCTCTCTGACTTGGCATCCAAGGCCGAAGTCGAATCGTCAAAAATCAGGATACGGGGATTGCTGACAATCCCACGGGCAATCGACATGCGTTGTTTTTGTCCACCAGAAAAGTTGGTACCTCGTTCCTCGACCTGACTCTCAAATTTGTTTTCCATGCGCCCGATAAATTCGCTGGCTTGGGCGATTCGTGCTGCACGTTCCAATTCGGACACGCTAGCATTGCCTTTTCCTTGACGGAGATTATCTGCAATGGTTCCACTAAAGAGAATAGCCCGTTGCAAGACGATGGAGACTGTTTTACGCAAGGTTCCCTCGCTGACGTCTCGAATATCCTTGCCACCAATCTTAATAGTTCCCTCCTGTGGGTCAAAAAGTCGTGGAATTAACTGAGCAAGAGTGGACTTACCTGCCCCAGTCGCTCCAACAACACCGACCATCTGACCTGGTGCAACTTCAAAGGTTACATTCTTAAGCATGGGCTCTTCATCGGTAGGATAAGTGAAGGTCACATTTTCAAAAGAAAGACTTCCTTCTAGATCCTCATCTGGAAGATCCTTAAAAGTCATCGCTGGCTCAGTATCTAGAACCTCACGGATACGCATCATCGAAATCATACCACGACTGACCGTATTCCCCAAAAAACCTATCATGACAATGGTGAAAATAATCTGACTGAGATAGTTAACAAAAGAGGCAAGGGAACCAACGACAGACGAATCTGATTGGGCCATTCCACCCACCAGCCAGATTGAAAGAAAAACTGCTCCATATCCGACTAACATCATAAAGGGCTGCATTACAGAAAAAGCATAACCGATGTAGAGATTTTGACCCAGAAGCTCATCTGAGACCTCAGTAAACTTGTTAAATTGCTCTTTTTCTTGCACAAAGGATTTAACCACACGCACACCACGTAGATTTTCCTTGGCGATAGCATTAATTCGTTCAAGAAGGGTTTGAAACTTAGCAAAGCGCGGCCCCATCATCCCCATCATGATACCTGTAAGCGCAAAAATCAGCACTACCATAAGGACAATTACCCACCAAAGCGACGGCAGGGTGTGAACCGCTAAGATAAAGGAACCGATAAAGCAAGGGAAGACGGAAAAGGATTTGGAAAACCATCATCACCACATTCTGAATTTGGTTGATATCATTGGTCATACGGACTACTAAATTTCCAGCGTTAAACTGCTCAATATTAGCATAAGAAAAGCTTTGGATTTTACGAAAAGCATCTTCCCGAAGATCCGAAGATACTCCCTGAGCGATATAGGCTGCAAGAAGAACATTGACACCACCTGCAACCAGACCCACGAGGGCTACTCCTATCAACCATGCCCCAATACTATAAATAGCCTCATGTCGGCCAGCCAGTAAAGCATCTAAAACCTCCTGCAAATAGCGAGGTTGCAAGAGCGAGCTCGCAACCATCAAGCCTGTCATCACAAAGGATGCCAAGGCTTGCCATTTATAGGCTTTAATTTTTTCAATCAGCATACTTCCTCCTAATCAGATAGACAAAAGGGAGTGACGAAATTCGTCAGCTCCTCTCATTCTTTCATGTTGATGCTATTCTAGCAAAAAAGAGGAATCTTGTCAAAGGCGTTTTCTTATTATAAATTAGTGCGCTTTCACTCGCAAGTAATGCATGAAAAGGCTTTTTATGATAAAATGATAAGAAGAACTCTTACAAGGAGGAAAAAATGAAGAAACAAACCATAGCTGTCTTGGGTCCTGGTTCTTGGGGAACTGCCCTTTCGCAGGTTCTAAACGACAATGGACACGAGGTTCGGATTTGGGGAAATATTCCTGACCAGATCGATGAAATCAATAGCCAACATACAAACAAACGCTACTTTAAAGATATCCTACTTGACAAAAAAATCAAGGCCTACCATGACTTGGGAGAAACATTAAAGGGTGTGGATGCTGTTTTATTTGTTGTCCCAACAAAAGTAACGAGACTGGTTGCCCAACAAGTAGCAAAGGTACTCGATCACAAGGTTGTCATCATGCATGCCTCCAAAGGATTGGAACCAGATAGCCACAAACGCCTCTCAACCATTCTTGAAGAGGAGATTCCAGCTGACCTCCGTAGTGAAGTCGTCGTTGTTTCAGGACCTAGCCACGCTGAGGAAACCATTGTACGCGATATCACCTTGATTACTGCAGCATCTAAAGATCTTGAAACTGCCCAGTACGTACAAAATCTCTTTAGCAATCACTACTTCCGCCTCTATACCAATACGGATGTTATCGGGGTTGAAACCGCTGGTGCTCTTAAAAACATCATCGCAGTTGGTGCAGGTGCATTACATGGCCTAGGATTTGGTGACAATGCCAAGGCAGCCATCATCGCCCGTGGCTTAGCAGAAATCACCCGTTTAGGAGTCGCTCTTGGAGCTAATCCTCTGACTTATAGCGGTCTTTCTGGAGTCGGTGATTTGATCGTAACGGGGACATCCGTCCACTCTCGCAACTGGAGAGCGGGTGACGCTCTCGGTCGTGGAGAATCTCTAGCAGACATCGAAGCCAACATGGGCATGGTCATTGAGGGAATTTCAACGACCCGAGCAGCTTACGAACTGGCTCAGAATTGGGTGTCTACATGCCAATCACACAAGCCATCTACCGAGTTATCTATGAAGGTGTCAATATCAAAGAAGCAATCAATGACATCATGAACAATGAATTTAAAGCAGAAAACGAATGGTCTTAGACACTTATAGAAAGGAACATTATGAAACAAAAAGTCAGAAAAGCAGTCATCCCTGCCGCTGGATTGGGAACTCGTTTCCTCCCTGCAACTAAAGCCTTGGCCAAGGAAATGTTGCCAATCGTAGACAAACCAACCATCCAATTTATCGTTGAAGAAGCCCTCAAGTCTGGAATCGAAGATATCTTGGTTGTTACTGGTAAGTCAAAACGTTCCATCGAGGACCACTTCGACTCAAACTTCGAATTGGAATACAACCTCAAAGAAAAAGGGAAAACAGATCTTTTGAAGCTAGTTGATGAAACGACTGGTATGCGTCTGCATTTTATCCGCCAAACTCATCCACGCGGTCTCGGAGACGCTGTTTTGCAAGCCAAGGCTTTCGTCGGAAATGAACCTTTTGTCGTTATGCTTGGGGATGACTTAATGGATATCACTAATGAAAAGGCTGTTCCGCTCACCAAACAACTCATGGATGACTATGAACGTACCCACGCGTCTACTATCGCTGTCATGCCTGTCCCTCACGATGAAGTATCTGCCTATGGGGTTATTGCTCCGCAAGGCGAAGGGAAAAACGGCCTTTACAGTGTTGAAACCTTTGTTGAAAAACCTGCTCCAGAGGACGCTCCTAGTGATCTCGCTATTATTGGACGCTATCTCCTCACACCTGAAATTTTTCAAATCCTCGAAAACCAAACTCCAGGTGCAGGAAATGAAATACAGCTGACAGACGCGATCGACACCCTCAATAAAACACAACGTGTTTTTGCTCGTGAGTTCAAGGGAGCTCGCTACGATGTCGGAGATAAGTTTGGCTTTATGAAAACATCCATAGACTACGCCCTCAAGCACCCTCAAGTCAAAGACGACTTGAAAGACTACCTCATCCAACTCGGAAAAGAATTATCTGAGGGGAAATAAAAAAACACCTTATATACAATAAAGAGCCCGGGACAATAGTCCCGTGGCTCTTTTTAAACTATTCCATCCCTACACATAGCTCATTCCTTTGTAGAAAAGGAAAACGGCTAGTGCGACAAAAAGTAGAGTTGCTCCGATTCGCTGGCTGGTACTAAACATCCTTTTTTCCCATTTGACTGGAAAGATGACTGCTAGAAAGGCACCGCCTACTGCACCACCAATATGTCCTGCTAGGCTAATTCCTGGAATCATAACACTGCCAATAATATTTATCACGAAAAGCGTCAGATAGGATTGCCCCAACTGCTGGATATAGAGATTGCGAGTTGCATAGCGCAAGACGATGATCGCTGCAAATAGCCCATAGAGGGAGGTGGATGCTCCTGCCGCTAGGGTTTTCGGTGTAAAAGCAAAAACGAAGAGATTCCCCATCATTCCTGATAAGAGATAGAGAAAGAAGAACTGCTTAGAGCCGAAAATCTCCTCCACCTGTCGTCCAAGAAAGTAAAGTGAAATCATATTAACAATGAAATGCTCCCAACCAATATGCACAAATATAGCCGAAAAAAAGGCGCCATACCTGCTCTGGGAACAGGCGAATGATTGGCCCATACATAGCTCCAAACTGAAACAGAGTTTTTACATGGTCAAAGTTGATACCCGTAGTAACCAACATCAATAGAAATACCAAAGCCGTCACTAGGAGGAAAAAACTAGTCACAGGGTAGCGTTTGTCAAAGATTTCCTTCATAGATTAGCACCTCCTGAACGGGAACATCATGGTCTTCCGAGTTAAACTCCTGAACTTGACAAGGATAGATTGTGCTCAGGCTATGCCCAGCAAAATTCTCCAAATAACGGTCATAGTAGCCCCCGCCGTATCCTATCCGATAGCCCTCTCTTGTAAAAGCCAGCCCCGGAACATGAATCAAATCAATCTGAGAGGCATCCACCACTTCCAAATTTCCTTGTGGTTCCATTAAACCAAAGAAAGTTTTTACCAATTGCTGCGGATCGTAGACCACAAACTCCATGCGACCCTGGGGATAGGTTTTGGGTATCAGAACCTGCTTGCCATCCCTCAGCGCCTGGTCAATCAGTCCCTGCGTTTGAAACTCATGCGGAAAAGAGAGGTAGGTTGCGATGACCTTGGCTTCTTGGTAAAAGGGGTGATTCATAAATCGTTCTGTTAAAGCTCGATCCATAGCCTGTTTTTGTTCCTGGGGCATAGCCTTCATTTCTTGCAAGACTTGCTTGCGTAATTCCGATTTCATAGACAACACCTCTACTCTGCTGCCTTCTTTTGAAGGAAACTATAGACCGCATCCACCCCAATGGCCAAAGCTTCTTCCTTAGGGACTCATCTGAGGATGGTGAAGGGCGTAAGGACTATCGATACCCAGCCAAAACATAACCCCATCAACCTTTGAAAGGAGATAACCAAAAATCCTCGCCAGTCATAGCAGGCTCGATATCAATCAACTCGATTCCGTCTTTTTCTGCAAAGAAGTCCATCAGTTCACGCGCCAAGGCTGGATTGTTCTCAACAGGTAGGTAGCCTCCTTGCTTGAGTTCCACTTCGACTTCCATATCAAAGGCCGCTGCAACTCCTTCTGCGACTGTTTTTTTACCCTCTTTTTGCACTAAGAGGCTCATGTCCTGAGTCAAGGCCCGAATAGTTCCATGCAAAAAGGCTGTGTCTGTAATGACATTGTTGGTGGTTCCAGCTTGAAAGACACCAAAGGTCACCACTGCTCCCTCGATTGGGTTAACATTGCGGCTGACCACTGACTGCACCTGGGTCACAAAGTAACTAGCAGCCACCAAGGCGTCATTGGCTTCATGTGGAAAGGCTGCGTGGCCTCCTTTGCCTTTGAAACGGATCTTAACTTCGCAAGTCCCAGCAAAGAGTGTACGGGTATTGGTCGCAATCTGGCCGACTTTCAAATCTGGGCGAACATGGAGGCCATAAAATTGGTCTGGCAGCCAGTCCCCAAAAGCACCATTCTCATACATGAGCATACCACCAGCTTCATTTTCTTCAGCAGGCTGAAATAGGAAGAGCAGATTATTCTTGGGTTGCTCCTCAAGGGCGCGTTCTAGACAGCCCAAGGCAATAGTCATGTGGAAATCATGTCCGCAAGCATGCATGCGACCTTGGTGCTGAGAGGCGAAGGGCAGTCCTGTTTGTTCGACGATAGGCAGACCATCAATGTCTGTTCGCCAACCAATGGTTCGTTCCGGCTGACTTCCTTGCAGGTAGATCAAAATCCCTGTCCGCCACGTACGAACTTGAACAAAATCCTTGCCCGCAGTCAATTTCTCAATCACATCCAGCAAATATGCCTGAGTCTTGAATTCCTCCAAGCCAATCTCTGGAATCTGGTGCAAATCTCGTCGAGTCTGAATCAAATCTAACATCTATCTATCCTCCGATATAGCAGAAAGAGGCTGGAAAAAGGGTTCCGCCTCTTTTTTACTTTTACAATTACAAGGTACGAAGCGCATCTTCTAGCGCTGTTTTTTGTTGGGTTTGGCTGTCGATTTCTTTGATAATACGAGCCGGAACACCCGCTACAACCACGTTTTCTGGGACATCTTGGGTAACGATGGCTCCTGCAGCGACAACTGAACCACTACCGATTTGCACTCCTTCGATAACCACTGCATTGGCTCCGATGAGAACATTGTCCCCGACACGGACTGGTTCTGCGCTGGCTGGCTCAATCACACCTGCAAGAACTGCACCTGCACCAACGTGGCTGTTTTTCCCAACGATAGCACGGCCACCAAGGATAGCCCCCATGTCAATCATGGTTCCTGCTCCGATTTCAGCACCGATATTGATAACAGCTCCCATCATGATAACAGCATTGTCACCAATTTCCACTTGGTCACGGATAATGGCACCTGGCTCGATACGAGCGTTGATATCACGTTTGTCTAGCAAGGGAACTGCCGAATTACGAGCATCTTGCTCAACAACATAGTCTTGATTTTCAACCAAGCCTTCGAGAAGCGGAGCGACGTCCTTCCAGTCTCCAAATAAAACATTGCCTAGTTTGACAACAGAGCTAGGCACAGCAGTTGCGAGTTCTCCTTCAAAGGTTACTTTGACACTGGTTTTCTTTTCAGCATTAGCGATAAATTGGATAATTTCTTGAGCATTCATTTTTGTAGCAGTCATAGGCACCTCCTGGTTCATTATAATGATACCTATTCTACCAAAAAAGGCTTCAAATTTGAAGCCTTAAGCACTCGAACAGAACATTTTACCTTTCTTTTCGTTTCCTCAATTGATAAGAAAACCATTGGAACGATAATCAAAATCATAGCCAAAGCTAGAAAACCATCCAAAACCATACCTAGAAATAGCACACTTAACAATGCGGAAGATAAAGGTTCGCTGGCACTCACAACTGACACAACTAACGGTGAGACGAGTAGCACAGCCTTCATCGAAAGGAAGAAAGCAAAAAGCCGTTCCAAACACAGCAATAGTAAAAACAAATCAAAAAGGCTCGTCACATCAAGTTGAAAGGTAATCTGATGAACAGGATAAAGAAAAATTGCTAAAAAAACACCTGCTAGCAACATCCCCCAACCAACGGTTGGCACAAAACCATAGTCACGTGCAAAAACGCTGTGGTAGGATAACGTTGAACATGACTCCTACAGCACTGAGTAGCCCTGTCACCAAAGCTAGAGGCGTCATTGATAGCTTGGATAAATCCCCTTTTGTAGCCATCAAAAAAACACCTAGCATGGCAATCAAAACATAGAGAATGGCTGTGATAGAAGCCTTCTTTTGATAAACGATACGATTATAAAACAAGATAAAAACTGGACTGATAAATTGCAAAAATCGTCGCTGTCGTCGCATTCGAATATTCAACACAGAGATAGAAGAAAAAAACTGCACAGAAAAAAATCCCCAGAATAGCATAGGCTAAAAAAAGGCAGATAGTTTTTTTCTTATTTCGCCAAATATCCAATAGTTGAAAGCGCAACTGAAAGGCAGATAAAATCAAGACCAAGCTACCTGCCAAAAGCAAGCGCATGGAAGTGATCCAGCCAGACGACACCTGATAATGGGTGAAAAAATATTCTCCCAGAATACCACAAATTCCCCAAATCAGACCTGACAATAGTGAATATAGAGTTCCCTTAAAAATCTTCTTTTTGATACTTATTCATTCTCCTATTGTAACACGAAATGAAAAAAAGAAAAAAAGTAGCACGAAACATAATATTAAATGAAACTTGCTACTTTTTTATTCTATCGATTTGATTGATTTGAGCGAGTTGATGAACTTGTTCCCGAACTGCTACTTAAACCTGGAAGAGTTGGGCTAGGAAGACTCGGTAAACTTCCTAGAATGCTCTTCCAAGCATTTTGATAATCGGCATCGCTCCCTCCGATGGCAAAGCGGTAAGTGGTTACTGGCGCCCCTTCTTTAGTAGCCCAATAGCTCGTTACTGTAGAACCTGAAACGGTGACTTCTTTGCCATTGATTGTAACCTTGCCTGCTTTCTCCCCTGTCGATTTGAGGACTTGAGACTTGGTCACACTTGGGTCTAGGCTAAAACGCTCATTCCCCCATATTCCAGGTTCGGCTTGCTGGATAGCATTAACCAAGTGAGCCATATAGTTAGCATTGCGGTAATGACCAGCCCCCTTAGCTAGCGGTCGGTTGTCGTCGTGGCCTAACCAACCACCTAGGGTCAAGCGTGGCGTAGAAAGCATGAGCCACATGTTTTCATCTTCATTGGTCGTACCGGTTTTTCCGATCCAGTCGGCGCGAGCTAGGCTTGGATTGATAGAAGCCAAGTCGGTCTGGAAGCTAGAAGTAATCCGAGATGAAATGACGTCACGGAGCAGACTCTGCATGATGGTCGCTGTTGCTTTTGAATAAACCTGCACAGGTTGACTTTTATGTTCATAAATCACTTGCCCCGTCGTCGATTCAATCTTGGAAATCATATGCTTCTTGTGGTAGACCCCATTATTAGCCAAGGTCTGATAACCGTTGGTATGCTGGGCAACCGTAACCTCAATTCCCCCACCCATCGGTAAACTTTCGATACCGTATTCAGGAATTTCATAACCCATTTTTTCCATATACCCCTTGACATCGACACCCTTCTCTCGAAGCGTACGATAAGTCCAGTAGGCTGGGATATTCCATGAATAGTTGAGAGCTTCTCCCAAGGTCATCATCCCTGTACCAGGACTATTGACATACATGATGGGATTGCCGTTTGAAAAGTTTGTCGGATAGTTTGATAAGATACTTGCGCTTCCCATCAAACCTTGGTCAATCGCGATACCATAGGCCAGTATAGGCTTAGTGGTTGAAGCTGGAGAACGCTTGGTATCAATAGCGTGATTGTTCTGATTTTCCTGATAATTACGGCCACCGACAAAGCCAAGAATAGCTCCCGTTTGGTTGTCCATAAGGACATTTCCTACCTCAGGCTGGCCTGTCGAATCATCTAGCAATCGGCCATAATTTGCCACTGCATTTTGCATAGCTGTGTGAACTTTTTATTGATGGTGGTAGTAATTTTATAACCACCATTTTCAATTTCCTTGGTTGCTAGGTCATGATAAGCTTTCTGGATGGACTCATTCTTTAGCTCTTGCGCAGAGACATGATCTCTCTCAACTAGATAATCATACATCCGATCTGTGGCTTCTGCCAAGGTTGCAAAGTAGAGATAGTCACGCGAAGTACCGCTAACGCTACCAGATGGTAGGAAGTCTTTCTTAAAGTCATAATCCTTGTACTTGTCGTAATCTTCCTGACTCAGAGCACCTGTTCGATACATGTTGTAGAGGACATCTTTGGCACGCTTGATTCCCAAGGCAATGTCCTCATCGCTCTTCATGCTACCATCAGATTCATAAGGGGAATAACTAATCGGGCTCTGCGGCAAGCCTGCGATAAAAGCCGCTTGAGGTATCGTCAAGTCCGAAGCATTAACACCAAAAATTCCTTCTGCAGCCTGCTGGGCACCTGCAATATTTTGACCTTTGTGATTGCGGCCAAAAGGAGCAATATTCAGATAGGTCGTCAGAATTTCGTCCTTGCTCATGACGCGCTCCAAGGCAAGAGCATCTACGATTTCTGTCGCCTTACGAGCCAAGGTCGGAGCATCCCCCACCACTTGCTGCTTGATGACCTGCTGGGTTAAGGTCGAACCACCACTAGACGAGCCTAGACCGACAAAGGTTCCCAAGGTCGCACGAATAACGGCCTTAGGTACAACTCCCTTGTGTTCATTGAAATTCTCGTCCTCTGTCGCAATGATAGCCTTCTTAAGATTATCCGAAATAGCACCTGAAGCGACTGAAGTGCGCAACAAATCGCCCTCAATCGAAGCAATGGTACTGCCGTCAGAATAAGTGATTTCTGAGATAGAGGCAATATCCTTCACTTGTTTGACCAACTCTTCTGCTTGAGGAACCTGAGTCTTATCAAATAGAGCAACCCCATAACCCATAGCCACACCAGCTCCAAAAAGGCCACCGATAAAACCTAGAATAAAGAGAGTGTTGAAAACTACTTTAAAGCCACTCAAAACCTTAGCCAAAATAGACCCAACCCTTCTGACTTTGTCAGAAGAAGCCACTTTCTTATCAATCTTTTTACTTGCTTGTTTTTTCTTCCATATGGCAGATAGTTGCTGGAAAAAATACAACAACTTCGTTTTTAATTCATTGTTTCTTTTTTTCATGAATGTCCTCACTTCCTTTATTATACCATAAAAGGGAAACTTTCAATAAAATAGCCACTTTCTTCCCTATTCTACTAGGCTATTGTCCGAGTTTGTGATACAATAGGTAGAAACAATATTTTAAAAAGGAGAAAAGACACATGCACATTTTTGATGAGCTAAAAGAGCGTGGTTTGATTTTTCAAACGACTGATGAAGAAGCTTTGCGTAAAGCCCTAGAAGAAGGTCAAGTCTCTTATTATACTGGCTACGATCCAACTGCTGACAGCCTTCACCTCGGTCACCTTGTCGCAATCTTGACAAGTCGTCGTTTGCAACTAGCAGGTCACAAACCTTATGCGCTCGTTGGCGGTGCTACAGGTCTCATTGGAGATCCGTCCTTCAAAGATGCTGAGCGTAGTCTCCAAACAAAAGACACGGTAGATGGCTGGGTCAAGTCTATCCAAGGACAACTGTCTCGTTTTCTTGACTTTGAAAATGGGGAAAATAAAGCTGTCATGGTCAACAACTACGACTGGTTTGGCAGCATCAGCTTCATTGACTTCCTCCGTGATGTAGGAAAATACTTCACTGTCAACTACATGATGAGTAAAGAGTCTGTTAAAAAACGGATCGAAACAGGGATTTCTTACACAGAGTTTGCCTACCAAATCATGCAAGGGTACGACTTCTTTGTCCTTAACCAAGACCACAACGTCACCCTACAGATCGGTGGCTCTGACCAATGGGGAAATATGACTGCTGGTACAGAGTTACTTCGTCGTAAGGCTGACAAGACTGGTCACGTTATCACCGTTCCCCTTATCACTGATGCGACTGGTAAGAAATTTGGTAAATCAGAAGGAAACGCAGTCTGGCTCAATCCTGAAAAGACTTCTCCATACGAAATGTACCAATTCTGGATGAACGTCATGGACGCTGACGCTGTTCGCTTCTTGAAAATCTTTACTTTCTTATCACTTGATGAGATTGAAGACATCCGCAAACAATTTGAAGCAGCTCCACACGAACGCTTGGCTCAAAAAGTCCTCGCTCGTGAAGTGGTGACTCTTGTCCACGGAGAAGAAGCCTACAAGGAAGCCCTTAACATCACTGAGCAACTCTTTGCAGGAAACATCAAAAACCTTTCTGTTAAAGAACTCAAACAAGGACTTCGTGGAGTTCCAAACTATCAAGTACAAGCAGACGAAATCATAACATCGTAGAACTTCTCGTATCATCTGGTGTGGTTAACTCAAAACGCCAAGCACGTGAAGACGTCCAAAACGGAGCTATTTACGTAAACGGCAACCGCATCCAAGACCTTGACTATGTCTTGAGTGATGCAGATAAGTTAGATAACGAACTAACTGTTATCCGTCGCGGGAAGAAAAAATACTTTGTATTGACTTACTAAACTCTTCAACATTTACCTATAAACAAAGGAGTTAACCTCAAGAAAGGTAACTCCTTTTTTCTGTTAATAACTCTCATCTATCTATTTTTAATAGACAGACTACGCAAGACAATGCGCAAGGTTGTTAGATTATGTAAGATAGAGAGATTTGAAGGACTGAGCCAATTAAATAAGCCAAAGCCAATCAAACTACTATTTACGACAATGGTATCTTGAATATTCTTCTTGATGAGTATTTGCAAAGATGATGATAGCGAATCCAACTCTTGGAAGAAATCCAAGCGATTATCTAACAATAAGATATCACTCATCTGCTTAGAAATATCTGCGCTCTCATTCATCACCACACCGATATCTGATAGGGTTAGAGCCGCTGAGTCATTCAACCCATCTCCAACCATCAAAATAGTATGACCTGCTTTCTGCAGTTCCTCTACTAACTCAAATTTCCCATCAGGTTTCAAGTCTGTATAGACCTGATCAAACGGCAAATCTTTTACTAATTCCTCTGTCCTAACCAGGGTGTCCCCTGTGGCCAGAATCAATTTTTTCCCTTGTGCCTTAAGTTTCTCCAAGGCTACTTTTGCTTCTTTTCTCAAAGGAGTATGAATGCAGAACATTCCAATCAATTCATTCTGATAAGCTAAGAATAAGAGATTGTAGTGACTCTTGTACTCTTCAATTAAAGCATTTTGCTCCGAACTGATATGAATCTGCTCATCCTGCATCAAGACATAATTTCCAATAAGAACTGGTTGCCCATCAATATGGGACTTAATTCCCTTGCTTGCAATATATTGGAGTTTCCCCATGCATTTCCTCATGTTCAATCCCCTCTATCTCAGCTTGCTTGACAATGGCATTAGCAATAGGATGATAAATGTGTTCCTCAAGACAGGCACTGATTCTGAGAATATCTTCCTCGCTATAGTCCCCAAAAGGTAACACCTTTTCAACTATAGGATAGCTAGTTGTGATTGTTCCTGTCTTATCAAACAAGAAAGTATCAACTTCCAGATATTTCTCTAGAACATCTCCATCCTTAATCACCATTTCACGGTTCAACCCCTCTTTGATAGCTGTCAAATAAGCTACAGGAGTAGAGATTTTCAAAGCGCAGGAGAAATCGACCAATAGAAAAGAAATAGCCTTAGAAAAAGAACCTGTTAATAGGTAAGTCAGACCAGCCCCCAAGAAATTATATTTGACGACCTTATCCGCCATCTTGATGAAATAGCGTTGTTTAGTTTTCTTGTTTTCTTCAGATTTCTTCATCAACTCAATCAGTTGTAAAATACGGCTGTTCATCTGATTATCGGTTACACGAATGCGTAGCTCCCCAGTCTCCAAGACTGTGTTTGCACAAACCAAATCAGACTCTCTTTTTTCAACTGGAAAACTCTCTCCCGTCAAGGAACTTTCGTTGACCATACCTAAACCTGAAACTACTTGTCCATCAAACAGAATTTCATTTCCTTGAGATAGGACCAAGACATCTCCTATTTGAACATCGGAACTCTTGATACTAACGACCGTATCGCCCTGTACCAAGAACACATCGCTTTCTTTTGCAAGAAGGCTTGTTCTAAATCTGTTGCAGTTTTTTTCAAGGACCACTGATCTAAATGATTCCCCAAATCAAGCATAAACATGATGTTGCTGGCAGTCTTGGATTGATTCATGAACAAAGACAATAAAATCGCCGAACAGTCCAAGACCTCCATCGTTAGTTCCTTACGCGCTAGGGTCTGATAGGCTTCTCTAACATAACCCAAAGCCTGGTAACAGGTCCAGATATATCGAATAGGATAAGGTACAAAACTACGAAAAAGCACACGCTTAATCGCTGCACCTGAAACGATAGAATAGGCACTCTCTTCTCTACGAACAGGAAGAGTCATCAACTCAGAAACTTTCCCTTTATCAATTCTTTTTAAAAAGGCTTCTGCATTGTCTAATACAGAGAAGCCTTCTTTTATACGTAGGGTAAAGTGCTGTTGATCCATGTAAAACTGGATAGACTCAATTCCCTTCTCATCTCTCGCCAAGGAACGAAGATAGTCTTGAATATCCAAGGTGAGTGAAAAAGAAGATGATAGTCGGATATGTTGATATCCTCTATATAGCACTTTAAAAGACATATTATTCTCCTATAAGGCTATCTAATTGCTCTTCTTTTTTCTCTTGCTCATACAAATATTTAGCATCTTGCAAAACATCGTCTCCATGTTGCTTCACAACAGAAACAGATGCATCTAGCTCATCTTTAAACTTGTAAGCCTTAGCCAAAGCTTTAGAATAACCTTTTTTAGCTTCCTTACTTGCTAAGATTTTCAAACCAAGGGTACCAAATGCGACACCACCCAAAAATAATGAAGATTTTTTCGCAACTTTTGCAACGGTTAGTACTTCTTTTAACATACTTATTTCCTCCTTATCATTATTATATAGCAATTTAGATATAAAAGCAATTTCATTTTATAAATTGAAGAATTAGTTTTATTTCTACTGAATCTCCCATCTACTTACTCCTGAAGTTGCTTTCACTTGTCTCTTTTGATACACTTAAACTATGAATACAAACCTCAAACCCAAACTCCAGCGTTTTGCTTCTGCGACTGCCTTTGCCTGTCCTATCTGTCAAGAAAATCTGACCTTGGTAGAGAGCAGTCTCAAGTGTAGCAACCGCCATTCTTTTGACCTGGCAAAATTCGGCTATGTCAACTTGGCTCCTCAGATCAAGCAATCTGCCAACTACGACAAAGAAAACTTTCAAAATCGCCAGCAAATTCTTGAAGCTGGTTTTTATCAGGCTATTTTAGAAGGTATCTCGGACTTACTAGCAACTAATCCATCCGCAAAAACAGTCTTGGATATCGGCTGTGGCGAAGGATTCTACTCTCGCAAGCTCCAAGAAAGTCACTCTGACAAAACCTTTTACGCCTTTGATATTTCCAAAGATTCCGTTCAAATCGCTACCAAAAGCGAACCCAACTGGGCAGTCAATTGGTTCGTTGGAGACTTGGCCCGACTTCCTATAGAAGATGCCAGTATGGATATCTTGCTTGATATCTTCTCGCCTGCCAACTATGGAGAATTCCGTCGCGTTTTATCCAAAGACGGTATTTTAATCAAGGTCATCCCAACTGAAAATCACCTCAAAGAAATCCGTCAAATGGTGCAGGACCAGCTGACAAAGAAGGATTATTCCAACCAAGATATCAAAGAACATTTCCAGGAACACTTCAGCATCCAATCTCGTCAGATTGCTTCCTTAACAAACCTATCACAGCAGAGCAACGCCAAGCTTTGCTTGCTATGACGCCTCTCCTCTTTCACGTTGATCAAACCAATATTGACTGGAGTCAGTTGACTGAGATTACCATTGAGGCAGAGATTTTGGTTGGGAAAGCACTGTAAAAAAATTTTTCAGATAAGACAAAACCCGCACCTTCAAGGTACGGGTTTAAATTATGTAATTATTAGTTCAAGTGCCAGATATCTTCGTTGTACTGAGCGATTGTACGGTCAGATGAGAAGAAACCTGCTTTAGCAATGTTGACGATAACTTTATCCAACCATGCGTCACGGTCTTCGTAGTCAGCAAGCATTTGCTCTTTCACCTTGATGTAGTCTTCCAAGTCAAGGAGAGTCATGAACCAGTCTTTGTTGATCAATTCGTTGTAAAGACGTTCCAAGCGTTCTTTCTTACCTACTGCAAGAACAGCATCGCTCACGATGAAGTCAACCAATGGTTTGATAGCTTCACGGGCATAGAATTCGCTTGACTTGTAAGCTGCTTTTGCGTAAAGGTCGATAACAGTTTCTGAATCTTCACCAAAGATGTAGATGTTTTCGTCGCCAACCAATTCAGCAATTTCCACGTTAGCTCCGTCCATAGTACCAAGAGTCAAAGCTCCGTTCAACATGAATTTCATGTTACCAGTACCTGAAGCTTCTTTAGAAGCAAGTGAGATTTGTTCTGAGATATCACATGCTGGGATGAGGAAGCTTGCTGCAGTAACGTTGTAGTTTTCAACCATTACAACTTGCAAGTGTGGAGCTACTTCTGGGTCGTTAGCAATCACTTCTGACAAGCAAAGAATCAAGTGGATGATATCTTGGGCAATTGTGTAGGCAGGAGCTGCTTTACCACCGAAGAATACTGTGATTGGACGAGCAGGGATGTTACCAGCCTTGATATCAAGGTATTTGTGGATCACATACAAAGCGTTCATTTGTTGGCGTTTGTACTCGTGAAGACGTTTGATCTGGATATCAAAGATAGAGTTTGTATTGATCTCCACACCTTGGTGTTCTTTCAAGTGACGAGCCAATTTACGTTTGTTGTGAGCCTTAATGCTTTCCAATTTTTCTTTGACAGCAGCCTTGTCTTCGTATGACAAAAGTTTTTCAAGCTCATCCGCTTCATGGTGCCAACCACGACCAATGATCTCATCCAAGTAGTGAGACAAGCTTGGGTTAGCATGCATGAGCCAACGACGGAAAGTGATACCGTTTGTTTTGTTGTTGAATTTTTCTGGGTAGATGTCGTAGAAAGCTTTCAACTCTGAGTTTTTCAAAATCTCAGTGTGGAGAGCCGCAACCCCGTTTACGCTGTATCCATAGTGGATATCCATGTGAGCCATGTGGACACGTTCGCTCTCATCGATGATTTGAACAGCTGGATCTTTGTATTCTGCTTTCACACGGCGGTCCAATTCTTTAATGATTGGTACCAAGTGAGGAACCACTTCTTCCAAGAATTCAAGAGGCCATTTTTCAAGGGCTTCAGCAAGGATTGTGTGGTTAGTGTAGGCAGTCATGCTACGTACGATTGAGATTGCTTCATCAAGTTCGATACCACGCGCAGTCAAGAGACGGATCAATTCAGGGATCACCATTGATGGGTGAGTATCGTTGATTTGTACAACTGCGTAGTCCGCAAGGTCATGCAAGTTGCTTCCTTTTTCGATTGCTTCGTCGATGATTAATTGTGCACCGTTTGAAACCATGAAGTATTGTTGGAAGATACGGAGCAATTCACCTTGCTTGTCGCTGTCGTCTGGGTAAAGGAAGAGAGTCAAGTTGCGAGCGATATCTGTCTTGTCAAAGTTGATACCATCTTCGATGATAGAAGAATCAACTGAATCCAAGTCAAACAAACGCAAGCGGTTTAGTAGCTGTCTTGTAACCAGGTACATCGATATCATAAAGAGTAGATGTCAATGTGAAGTGTGCAAATGGCACTTGGTAGCTACGGCTTGAGCGAACCAACCAGTTTTGCTCTGTCAACCAAGCGTTAGGAATCGTTTCTTGTTGGTTGTTTTTAAGAACTTGTTGGAAAAGACCGAAGTGGTAGTTCAATCCAACACCGTCACCATTCAAACCAAGTGTAGCGATTGAGTCGATAAAGCAGGCTGCCAAACGTCCCAAACCACCGTTGCCAAGTGATGGTTCCAATTCTACTTCTTCAATTTCGATCAACTCTTTACCTGCAGCTGCAAGTTCTTTTTCACATCATCGTAAAGACCAAGGTTGATCAAATTGTTTGACAAGAGTTTACCGATCAAGAACTCAGCTGAGATGTAGTAAACTTTTTTCTTACCAGTGTTGACTGGTTTTTGGCTGCTAGCAAGCTTGCTGTAGTTGAGAAGAGCAAGATAAAGCTCTTCATTGCTACATTCTGCAATGGTTTTATTGTAACGCTTTTGTACAAATTCTTTTAATGGTAACATGTTTATGTGTCTCCTGATATTGTCTTATTTCTTTAATTCTACCAAATTTTCATTAATTCGGCGATAAATTGTAGTCAAGTCAAGCAAAGTTTCTTCAACAGCTGGTGTCAATTGATCTGCTGTCATACGCCAAGACCAGTTTCCACCAAGAGTAGATGGGAAGTTCATGCGAGCCGCCTCATCCAATTCTAGCAAGTCTTGCATGGTAGCGATAGCCATAAAGCTCACTGATGAAAATACTGTACGGAGCATAGCGTGGGGCACTGTTTCATACTCCTTACGGTTCGTGTAACGAGCCATGTACTCACGAGTTGGATCATCGATCTCATTACGGTACCAACCAAGAACTGTATTGTTATCGTGTGTTCCTGTGTACATAACAGAGTTGGCAGGTGCCAAGTGTGGGCTATCGATACTTTCGTCTTCAGGATTGAAGGCAAATTGAAGAATCTTCATCCCTGGGAAGCCAGTGCGTTCACGCAACTCGATCACTTCATCTGTCATGAAACCAAGGTCTTCCGCAATGATGTTTAGCTCACCAAGCTCTTCCTTAACGGCTGCGAAGAGTTTGTAGCCTGGACCTTTCACCCATTTACCAGGAGCTGCTGTATCGGAACCAGCAGGAATTTCCCAGTAAGATTCGAAACCGCGGAAGTGGTCGATACGAACGATGTCATAAATCTTGAAGCTTTCGCGCAAGCGTTCAATCCACCATTTGTAACCGTCTTTATCCATTGCTTCCCAGTCATAGATTGGGTTTCCCCAAAGTTGACCAGTTGCAGAAAACTCATCTGGCGGACATCCTGCGATGCAAGTCGCCTTGCCGCTGGCATCTGTCTTGAAGAGGTGTGGATTCGCCCACATGTCGCTTGAATCCTCAGCGACGTAAATTGGCATGTCCCCAACGATTTCGATATGGTTATCGTTAGCGTAAGCTTTCAACTTCAACCATTGTTGGAAGAAGAAGTATTGAGTCACACGGTGGTAAACCAACTTGTCTGCCAATTTCTCACGGTAGCTTTCAAGTGCTGAAGCTTTACGAGCACGAACATCTGCATCTGGCCATTCTGTCCATGCTAGATTGTCAAAATGCTCTTTAATCGCCATATACTCTGCAAAGAGTTCAAGCCATGATTGGTTGTCTTGAGCAAATTTCTCAAAAGCTTTGACATCTCCCACTTCCAAGAAACGTTTGACCGCTTTCTCCAAAAGAGGACGACGTGCGTAATAAATCTTCGCATAGTCGACTTCAGATGCATCACTACCAAAGTCAACACCTTCAAGATCACTAGCTTCGAGCAGACCTTGCTCTACCAAGATATCAAGGTCGATAAAATGCGTATTTCCAGCAAAGGCTGAGAATGATTGGTATGGAGAATCTCCATAGCTAGTTGTTCCCAAAGGAAGGATTTGCCAGTAGCGTTGCTTAGTACGAACTAAAAAGTCAACGAAATCATAGGCACTTTGACCAAATGATCCGATTCCGTAAGCCCCTGGAAGTGAAGAGATGTGCATCAACACACCACTCTGACGTTTTTTCATAATAGCACCTCATGTATTTTTTTGTAATAAAACGTTGCGTAAATCAAAGGCGCAAACGTTTGCGTCGGTTTAAGTATAACGTATTTCAAAAAAACAAATGCAAGCGGTTTTAGAAACTTTTTTTGATTTCTTTTTTTATTCAAATGCGACTCAATACCACTGTTACTTTTACGAAATGAAAAACTTTTACCAAAATGATTTTATAATTTAAGATAGTTAGATACAACTATCTGCTGGCTTCTCTCTAAAAAACAAGCGAAATCTACGCAATCGTTTTCCTAATCTTAACATTTTATAAGAAAAATGAACCTTTATCACCTTTCTTCCTATTTATAAAAGCTTTTATAAAGCAATTCTCCTTTTTAAAAAAACCTTAAAGTTTTTTTTAAAATTTTTTTCAAAAAAAGACTTGCAACCGTTTTCTATTTGTGCTATACTGGATTGGTAAGGGAAAAACGTTTGCGTTTTTCCCATCAAATAAAAATTTGTTATTCTTTAGGGAGGAATACACTATGTCATCTAAATTCATGAAGAGCGCTGCTGTGCTCGGAACTGCTACTCTAGCTAGCTTGCTCTTGGTAGCTTGTGGAAGCAAAACTGCTGACAAAGCAGCTGATACTAGCTCTTCAGAAGCAAAAGAACTCACTTTCTACGTTGAAGATCAATATAAAGCCTTTGCTGAATCAGCTGCAAAAGCTTATGAAAAAGAATCTGGCGTAAAAGTTACCATCAAAACAGGAGACCAAATGGGTGGTCTTGATAACCTTTCTCTAGACAACCAATCTGGTAAGGCTGCTGATGTCATGATGGCTCCATACGACCGTGTAGGTAGCCTTGGTACTGATGGACAACTTTCTGAAGTTACTCTTGGTGACGGAGCTAAAACAGACGATAAAACAAAATCTCTTGTGACTGTTGGTGGCAAAGTGTACGGTGCTCCAGCCGTTATCGAGTCTCTCGTAATGTACTACAATAAAGACTTGCTAAAAGATGCTCCTAAAACTTTTGGTGACCTAGAAAATCTTGCTAAGGACAGCAAATACGCTTTCGCTGGAGAAGACGGAAAAACTACTGCTTTCCTAGCTGACTGGACTAACTTCTACTACGCATACGGACTTCTTGCTGGTAACGGAGCTTACGTATTTGGTGATAACGGTAAAAATCCTAAAGACATCGGTCTTGCTAACGACGGAGCAATCAAAGGTCTCGAATACGCTAAAACTTGGTACGACAAATGGCCTAAAGGTATGCAAGATACTGAAGGTGCTGGAAACTTGATCCAAACTCAATTCCAAGAAGGTAAAACAGCTGCTATCATCGATGGTCCTTGGAAAGCTCAAGCATTCAAAGATGCTAAAGTAAACTACGGTGTTGCAACTATCCCAACTCTTCCAAACGGTAAAAACTACGAAGCCTTTGGTGGAGGTAAAGCTTGGATCATCCCATCAAGCACTAAAAAAACCTTGAAAGCGCTCAAAAATTTGTAGACTTCCTAGTTTCAACTGAACAACAAAAAGCCTTCTACGATGCAACTAACGAAATCCCAGCTAATACTGAAGCTCGTACTTATGCAGAAGGTAAAAACGATGAGTTGACTACAGCTGTTATCAAACAGTTCAAGAACGCTCAACCAATGCCAAACATCTCACAAATGTCAACAGTTTGGGACCCAGCGAAAACTATGCTCTTTGATACTGTAAGCGGTAAGAAAGATGCTAAAACAGCTGCTAACGATGCTGTAACATTGATCAAGGAAACAATCCAACAAAAATTTGGTAACTAATTGATTTGTTCAAGGGGGGTGGAAGTGAAATCCCCCTTTGAATGTATAGATACGCTTCTTATTCAGATACACGTATCTTGCGGTTGAATCCGAGTTTTATCTCACATCCTATGAAAGGAGTAATCATGGAAAAACAACAGCCTCGCAAAGCAGCCTTGCTGTCAATCATTCCTGGTTTAGGACAAATCTATAATAAACAAAAAGCTAAAGGATTGATTTTCCTTGGTGTTACCGTTTTATTTGTTCTGTATTTTCTAACACTTGCAACCCCTGAATTGAGCAATTTGATCACACTTGGTGTGAAACCTGGTCGTGACAATTCACTTTTCATGCTGATTCGTGGCGCCTTCCACTCTATCTTTGTTGTCGTTTACTTGCTCTTTTATATCTTTAATATCAAAGACGCACATACGACTGCTAAACGTATCAACAACGGTATTCCTGTAGCTCGTACCTTCAAGGATATGATTAAAGGTATTTATGAGAATGGATTCCCATATCTTTTGATCATCCCATCGTATGTAGCGATGACATTTGCAATTATCTTCCCAGTTATCGTAACCTTGATGATTGCCTTTACCAACTATGACTTCCAACACTTGCCACCAAACAAATTGTTGGACTGGGTTGGTTTGACAAACTTCACAAACATCTGGAGCTTAAGTACCTTCCGTTCAGCCTTTGGTTCCGTTCTTTCTTGGACCATTATCTGGGCCTTGTCTGCTTCTACTTTGCAGATTGTGATTGGTATCTTCACCGCTATCATTGCTAACCAACCATTTATCAAAGGAAAACGTATCTTTGGTGTTATTTTCCTTCTTCCTTGGGCTGTTCCCGCCTTCATCACTATCTTGACATTCTCAAACATGTTTAACGATAGTGTCGGTGCCATCAATACGCAAGTCTTGCCTCTTTTGTCTAAGGTTCTTCCTTTCCTTGACGGTGCTCTTATCCCTTGGAAAACAGACCCAACTTGGACTAAGATTGCCTTGATTATGATGCAAGGTTGGCTTGGATTCCCATACATCTACGTTTTGACCTTGGGTATCTTGCAGTCGATTCCTAACGACCTCTACGAAGCGGCTTACATCGATGGTGCCAATGCTTGGCAGAAGTTCCGCAACATCACTTTCCCTATGATTTTGGCTGTTGCAGCTCCAACATTGATCAGCCAATACACCTTTAACTTTAACAACTTCTCTATCATGTACCTCTTCAACGGCGGAGGTCCTGGTAGCGTTGGTGGTGGAGCCGGTTCAACTGATATCTTGATCTCATGGATTTATCGTTTGACAACAGGTACAGCCCCACAATACTCTATGGCGGCAGCTGTTACCTTGATTATCTCTATCATTGTCATCTCTATCTCTATGATTGCATTCAAGAAACTACACGCATTTGATATGGAGGACGTCTAAGATGAATAACTCAATCAAACTCAAACGTAGACTGACTCAAACCCTCACTTACCTCTACTTGATTGGCCTATCAATCGTGATCATCTATCCACTTTTGATTACCATTATGTCAGCCTTCAAGACTGGTAACGTCGTAGCCTTTAAACTAGATGGTAACGTCGACTTTAGCTTTGATAACTTTAAAGGGCTCTTCACCGAAACCTTGTATGGTACTTGGTACCTTAATACTTTGATTATTGCCTTTATCACAATGGCTGTTCAAACAAGTATCATCGTACTTGCTGGTTATGCATACAGCCGTTACAACTTCTTAGCTCGTAAACAAAGTTTGGTCTTCTTCTTGATCATCCAAATGGTGCCAACTATGGCCGCTTTGACCGCCTTCTTCGTTATGGCCCTTATGTTGAATGCCCTTAACCATAGCTGGTTCCTCATCTTCCTCTACGTTGGTGGCGGTATCCCTATGAACGCTTGGCTCATGAAAGGCTACTTCGACACAGTACCAATGTCTCTAGACGAATCTGCAAAACTAGATGGTGCAGGACACTTCCGCCGCTTCTGGCAAATTGTTCTCCCACTCGTTCGCCCAATGGTGGCTGTACAAGCTCTCTGGGCCTTCATGGGACCTTTCGGGGATTATATCCTCTCTAGTTTCTTGCTTCGTGAGAAAGAATACTTTACTGTTGCCGTCGGTCTCCAAACCTTCGTTAACAACGTGAAATATGAAGATTGCCTACTTCTCAGCAGGTGCTATCCTCATCGCCCTTCCAATCTGTATTCTCTTCTTCTTCCTACAAAAGAACTTTGTTTCAGGACTTACAAGTGGTGGCGACAAGGGATAATTTATCCCCGCCACCCTTTTTTCATTTTGGAGCTTGTTTGTAAAGTTAAAAGATTAGACACAAGACCGCAAATAGTAGCAAAATCCGCTTTTCAATAAGCAATTTATCTACTAGACTTGAAATAAAGTATATTTCTCTATATAATAATACTCATATAGAAAACACTTTTAGAAAGATGCCTATGCTTCCATATCCATTCTCGTATTTTACTAGTATCTGGGGATTTCGTAAGCCCCTGTCAAAACGTTTCGGACTCAACTGGTTTCAACTCCTCTTTACTAGCATTTTCCTCATCAGCTTGTCTATGGTTCCAATTGCTATTCAAAACAGCTCACAGGAAACCTATCCGCTGGATACTTTTATCGATAATGTCTACACTCCCCTGACAGATGAAGCGGTCATGGACTTGTCGGAGAATGCGCAGATAGTAGATGGAAAGCTGAGCTATTCTGGAACTAAAAATCAGCAAGCTTCTCTTCTGATTGGTCCAAGCCCAAGCAAAGAATTGCCAAAGGATTTGCAACTTCATTTTGATACTGAAGAACTCGTCATCAGCAAGGAAAGCAAGGAATTGACCCGCATTCGCTACCACGCGATTCAAACGGAGAGTTTCAAAAGCAAAGACAGCTTGACCCAAGCTATCTCTAAAGACTGGTACCAGCAGAACCGTGTCTATATCAGTCTCTTTCTCGTCCTTGGTGCTAGCTTCCTCTTTGGATTGAATTTCTTCATTGTCTCCCTTGGAGCTAGTCTTCTCCTTTATATCACCAAAAAATCACGCCTCTTTTCATTTAGGAGCTTTAAAGAGTGCTACCATTTTATCTTGAACTGTTTAGGATTGCCAACTTTGATTACACTTATTTTTGGGACTTTTTGGCCAAAATATGACAACCCTTATCACTGTACAAAACATTCTTTTTGTTCTGTATCTGGTCACTATTTTTTACAAGACACATTTCCGTGATCCAGATTATCATAAATAGGAGATTTTTATGCCCGTTACGATTAAAGATGTGGCCAAGGCTGCAGGTGTCTCACCTTCAACCGTAACCCGCGTTATTCAAAACAAATCAACGATTAGCGATGAAACCAAAAAACGAGTTCGCAAGGCTATGAAGGAACTCAACTACCATCCCAATCTCAATGCTCGTAGTCTAGTTAGTAGCTATACTCAAGTTATCGGCCTGGTGCTTCCTGACGACTCAGATGCCTTTTACCAAAATCCTTTCTTCCCATCTGTCCTACGAGGGATCGCCCAAGTCGCATCTGAAAACCACTACGCTATTCAGATTGCAACGGGGAAAGATGAAAAAGAACGTCTCAATGCTATTTCTCAGATGGTTTATGGGAAACGTGTCGATGGTCTAATCTTCCTCTACGCTCAGGAAGAAGATCCACTGGTGAAGCTCGTAGCGGAAGAACAGTTTCCTTTCCTCATCCTTGGAAAATCCCTCTCACCCTTTATCCCACTGGTCGACAATGATAATGTCCAAGCCGGTTTTGATGCAACTGAGTATTTCATCAAAAAGGGCTGTAGCAGAATTGCCTTTATCGGAGGAACCAAGAAACTTTTTGTTACACAAGACCGTCTAAGAGGCTACGAATTGGCACTCAAACAACACCAACTTTCGATTGATACTAACCTTACCTACTTTGCAACAGAATTTCTAGAAGAAAAAGGTTATCAATTCAGTGAACTCCTATTTAATCATGATCCGCAGATTGACGCCATCATCACAACCGACAGCCTTCTAGCTGAAGGGGTTTGCGACTACATCAGTAAACACCAATTAAATGTTCCCGTCTTGAGTTTTGACTCTGTCAACCCTCGACTCGACCTAGTAGCCTATGTCGACATCAATAGTCTTGAACTTGGACGAACATCATTTGAAACGATTTTGCAGATTATCAATGACGCGAAAAATAATAGACAGATTTGTTACCGTCAGTTGATTGCCCACAAAATTATCGAAAAATAAAGACCAGCCCCAAGGCTGGTCTTTTGAGTATTATTAATTGTCTGTTTCTACGAACCGTCCTAGGATATGGACGTTTTCAGATACAGAGACAAAGGCTGTCGGATCGACCTGTTTCATGATGTGTTTAAAATCATTAAACTCTGCTCGCGTGATAACAGTAATCAAGACTGCTTTTCTCTCATGATTATAGGTTCCTTCTGCATCGTGGATCATGGTAGCCCCTCGGTGCAATTTTTTATGAATTTTTTCGATTACCTTGTCAGGATTACTAGTCACAATCATGGCCTGCATCCGTTTTTGCTTGGTAAATACCGCATCTGTCACACGACTGGATACAAAAATGGTAATCATGGAATAGAGAGCGTATTTCCAACCAAAGGTCAAACCTGCTATCAGCATAATCGTCCCATTGACCAAAAAAGAAATACTACCAACATTCCTCCCTGTTTTCTTGCGAATGGTCAGGCTGACAATATCTGTACCTCCACTGGAAATACTATTGCGCAAAGCAAAGCCGATTCCTAAGCCCATGACAACACCCCCAAAGAGAGCATTGATAATGGGATCCTCTGTCAGCGTCACAACGGGCACAAACTGGATAAAAAGGGAACTCATGGATACCGTGATAAAGGTAAAGACCGTAAATTTATGTCCAATCTGATACCAAGCCAAGACCATCAAAGGGAAATTAATGGCGTAAAAGGTTAGCGAAATCGGAATATGAAAACCAAACCAGTGATGACTCAAGGCAGAGATAATCTGTGCCAGACCTGTCGCACCACTGGAGTAAACGTGCCCCGGTTGAAAAAAGAAATTGACTGCTACTGCTGACAAAAAGCCATAGACCAGAGAAGCCGAAATTTTTTCGTCATACTTTTCTCGAGAGATACTTTGTAAGACACGTAAAATTTTTATCTGATAAGCAAAGCGGCGCAGATAATAGCGCCACCGCTTAATTCGTTTTGCTTGTTTCATCTTCTTCTACTTGTAAACTGAGTTCCTCTAGTTGTTTGAGAGCGACTGTTGATGGAGCTTGTGTCATTGGATCAGTTGCCTTGTTGTTCTTAGGAAAAGCAATGACTTCACGGATGTTTTCTTCTCCTGCTAGGAGCATAACAAAACGGTCAAGCCCGATAGCCAAGCCACCGTGTGGTGGGAAACCATAGTCCATGGCTTCAAGAAGGAAACCAAACTGGTCATTTGCTTCTTCAGATGAGAAACCAAGAGCCTTGAACATGCGTTCTTGAAGGTCTTTTTGATTGATACGAAGGCTACCACCACCAAGTTCGTAACCGTTCAAGACGATATCGTAAGCAATGGCACGAACTTTAGCCAAATCACCTTCTAATTCGTGAGCTGTCTCTTCCTGTGGAAGGGTAAATGGATGGTGGGCGCTCATGTAACGACCTTCTTCTTCAGACCATTCAAACATCGGCCAATCAACCACCCAAAGGAAGTTGAATTTATCGTTATCAATCAAACCAAGCTCTTTGGCAATACGTCCACGAAGGGCACCTAGAGTTGCATTGGCTACCTCAAGCGTATCTGCCACAAAGAGAACCAAATCCTTATCTTCAAGACCAAGCGCTTCTGTCAAGTCTGCTTGGATGTCCGTCAAGAACTTAGCAACTGGTCCGTTTAATTCTCCATCCACAACCTTGACCCAAGCAAGTCCTTTGGCACCGTACTGCTTGGCTACTTCGGTCATCTTGTCGATGTCTTTACGCGAATAGTTGTCCGCAGCCCCTTTAACGACAATGGCTTTAACAGCGGGTGCTTCTGAGAAAACTTTGAAGTCAACACCTTTGACCACTTCTGTCAAGTCTTGAAGCAACATGTCAAAACGGGTATCTGGCTTGTCAGAACCATAAAGAGCCATAGCATCGTCATACTTCATACGAGGGAATGGAAGCGTCACTTCGATGCCTTTTGTTTCTTTCATCACGCGCGCAATCAATCCTTCTGTAATATCTTGGATTTCTTGCTCAGTAAGGAAGGACGTTTCCAAGTCGACCTGAGTAAATTCAGGCTGGCGGTCTCCACGCAAGTCTTCGTCACGAAAACATTTGACGATTTGGTAGTAACGGTCAAATCCAGCATTCATCAACAACTGTTTGGTAATCTGTGGACTTTGAGGAAGAGCGTAGAAATGACCTTTATTGACACGTGATGGCACCAAATAGTCACGCGCCCCTTCTGGTGTTGACTTAGAAAGGAAGGGAGTTTCCACATCGATAAACTCCAACTCATCCAAGTAGTTTCGGATAGAGTGAGTCACCTTAGCACGAAGTTTAAGGTTTTCCAACATCTCTGGACGACGAAGGTCAAGGTAACGGTAACGTAGACGCGTATCATCATTTGCCTCAATGCCATCCTTGATTTCAAAAGGTGTTGTTTTAGCTGTATTGAGGACTGTTAGGGCTGTCACGTTCAACTCAACCGCTCCCGTTGCCAATTTATCATTTGCTTGCTCGCGTGCCGCAACCTGTCCAGCCACCTCGATGACAAATTCGCTACGAAGGCTTTCAGCTGTTGCCATGACTTCTGCTGAAACTTTTTCTGGGTTGATAACCAACTGCATGATTCCTTCACGGTCACGAAGATCGATAAAGATCAAACCGCCCAAGTCACGACGACGGGCAACCCATCCTTTCAAGGTCATTTCTTGTCCGATGTGTTCTTCACGAACACGACCAGCATACATACTACGTTTCATTTTTTCTCTCCTCTTTTATTCTGTTACTATTTTACCATAAAAGCGCAGGCTCTTCATGAAAATCAGCAGAAAAGTTTGATTGTCTGTAAAAATCAAAATGAAGAGCTAAAAAATCGTGACAACATCAAAAAATCCGATGAAGACACCATCGGATTTTCTTATTTTGATTCTTGACCTTTTTTACGTTTTTCTGCGATTTCAGCCGCTTTTTTAGGCAGGACAATCTCCGTTGCATAGGCCGTCGCAAAGCGCATGATTCCTGCAATAGGTGCAAAAATCACTGCTAGATTGTTGTAAAAGAAATCGCCTTTAAAGGCATAGGCAAGACCCCCGATAATAAAGAAGAGGACGACTGCCTGTATCACTGCTAATAAAATTACTCGTTTCATGTGACCTCCTGACTCTATTATAGCATGAGTATCATCAAAAAGCCGATTAAATTATTCAAAGCATGTAAAGAAATGCTGTAAAGAAGACCTTTTCGACTCACATAAGCCAGTCCCAAACTCAATCCCAGACTAGCATAGACTAAAAACTGTTGCAAAGTCCCTGGAAAATGAATCAAGGCAAAAAGGACACTCGATACAAGGAGAAACAGACCTGTCTGTTTGCTACTGTCCTGCATAGGAAAGAGATAGCGCGCCAGCATCCCTCTAAAAATGAGCTCTTCCGTCAGAGGAGCAAAGACCACCACCATAAAGAAACCAAATGCAGGCTGGGCTAGTGTCAATTGTGATACAGTCTGTTGATTGACCGACGGATCATTTGGCAAATAGAACTGGGCTGTAATCGCCACTAGCAAAACCAGAGTAGGCAACCAGATATAACGTTTAAAAGCAGTCGTCTGGATGCTAACCTTTTCTGTCTGATACCACTTGTAAACTCCATAAACATAGGCTCCTGACAGGGCGATATAAAGTGGCAAGACTCCATAGATCGAAGCCCCTAGTCCAAGAGCTGACAGTGCCATACTCTGAACTAGACCATAACCAAAGAAAAAGGATAGAACAGCTAGCAGAAACCAGCCAAGATTTTTAAGTAATTTCATATGAGGCTCCTATTTAAAATAACGTTTCACCATAGGTAACTGCATCACATTGATATAAATATGGATCGCTCCTACAAGCAAGAAGGCTAGTAACTGAATCTCTCCTGTCAATAAAGAAAAGATAGCAATCAAAAAATAGAGACCTGGTAAGACATACTGATTTAATTGGAATAAAATTCGAAAACTTTGTTCCAAATTAGCCTGACGCTCCCCTTCATCATAGGAGTTTACGTAGTCCAAGACATCCTTTGGTGTAGAGAAGAATTCCAAATCAAACTGACGAACGATCGCAATGGTCTTATAGAGATATTTTTGAGCACTGAAAATCATCACTAATGCCAAAAAAGAAAGAGATAAGGTTATATAGCTGATATTTAGTACAATTACTTCACTACCTGAGATGAAAAGAGCCAAAAAAATCGCTACGCCTGCACTATTAAAAGCAATAGTTCCAAACTCGAGATTACGATACATTTGTACATAATAGGTTTCATTCAGATCATCATCCATTTCCTCTTTATACAAGGAGTGAAATTTTCTGCTTTTCTTTAAGAAATCGAAAGTCAAAAACATACTAATGAAACCTAACAGTAAACAAATAGATGATATCCATGGAATCACGGTTTTGACATCTAAAATGCTTCCATAGTTTTCGGTATAGGCCTTAAACATCCCTGCAAACATGCCCAAGAAGCCTCCCAAGATAACAGCCATTAAAAATAACAATCCACGTTTCTTTTTCATATTCATACTCTTTCTAAACTAAACCAATCCAACTAACCACTGACCAAATGCTTTTCCTGATTCATAAATTGCTGTCAAACCCTCTGTTCCAAGTGATACTAAAATCAAACAAACAGCAAACAAGAGAATAGCTTGGTTTCTTGCTTTTTTCGCCCCTTCTCTTAAAGGATCTCTCCCAAGCCAGCCTGCTAGATAAGCATATAGGATGACTGTTAAAATCCCAAACTCTGTTGACGAAAGAAACAACAAAATTGCTACTAAACGGATAACGTTAGTCTTGATATTAAAATAATTTCCTAAACCTGCACAGACACCTGCAAGTTCTTTTTTCTCAGTATCTACTTGAAAACCTGCTAAAAATTCTTTCATATTCCTTCTCCTTTTTCACTTGCTAGATTTTTTGATTTCTTTTCAATCCATTCAATTACTGGTATGAGAGTAAAATAGGCCCAAATAAATTGGTCACTTTGATAGGGATTAAACCAGCCTAAGTCTATCCCAATCAATAGAAACACGCTGACTACTAGAGCTATAGCAACTATATAATAAATCACTTTATACTTATTCATTATTCATCCTCCTCTATACGAAATACCGACTCGACTGGTTCATTGAATATCTGTGAAATCTTCAGGGCGATCACAACCGACGGGGTATATTCATCCCTCTCAAGCAGACTGATAGTCTGTCGAGAGACCCCTGCTAGCTTGGCTAGTTCGGTTTGGTTGAGACCATCGCGAGCTCGAAGCTCTTTTAGACGATTTTTTAGTTGCATGTTACACACCTACTCTCCGTCAAATTCAACGGTTTGGATATCCTCAATACGTTGCAACTTGAATTTTTCTTTTCCTTTTTTATCTACACGTCGTAGCTTGACCCACTCCTCATCAACATCTACAACTTCCCAGTTGTCTGTCCCAAACAATTGTCCAACGATGACCGGTTTTTTCCCAATCAGTTCTTTTAAAATTCTTGACATTTCTTTATTTCCTTTCTGTTTTTGCTCAATTCTTTTGATTTTATTCTCTAGTTTCTTGACCCTTTGGGTATGATAGAGATAAAACATAATCACAAGAGGTACAAATCCTAATGCCCACATAATCGTTCCTTTCTGGTTTCTATTTCTTAACTTGAATTTATTGTAACACATCTTTTTCTTTTTGACAGGTATATTTGTCAAAAAGTTTATGATTTTTGTCATTTTGCAAAAGAAAAAGGTCAGGGATGGCTCCTGACCCGTTTATCTGTCATTAAAATCCTAGTTTTTTAAAGACTTCTGAGAAGTTTTGGCTGATTGTATCGAGCGTAACTTCCACCTCTTCTCGAGTTTGGTTATTCTTGACCGTTACTTGTCCGCTTTCGATTTCACTCTCTCCCAGAATGATGAGGGTCTTAGCCGCAAAGACATCAGCTGACTTGAACTGGGGATTGATTTTACGGTTGAGGTAATCACGCTCTGCTTTGAAACCTTGTTGGCGAAGGGCTTGTACCAACTCCAAAGCCTTGATATTGGCTCCTTCACCCAAGACTGCGATATAGACATCTAGGGCATTCTCAATCGGCAGTGCCACACCTTGCTTTTCAAGGATGAGAAGCAGGCGCTCCACACCAAGTCCAAAACCAAATCCAGCGGTCTCAGGACCACCAAAGTAAGCAACCAAGCCATCGTAGCGACCACCCGCACAGACTGTCAAGTCATTGCCCTCAATCTCTGTGATAAATTCAAAAATCGTGTGGTTGTAATAGTCCAAACCACGCACCATATTGGTATCGATGCTATAGTCTACTCCGAGAGTTTCAAGCATCTGACGCACAGCATCAAAGTGGGCTTGACTTTCTTCATCAAGGAAATCCAAGATAGATGGCGCATTCTCTACTGCTAGTTTATCTTCTTTTTCCTTAGAGTCCAAGACACGGAGAGGATTTTCCTCCAAACGACGTTGGCTATCCTTAGACAAGGTCTCCTTGAGCGGTGTCAAATAGTCAATCAAGGCTTGACGGTAGGCCGCACGGCTCTCAGGATTTCCAAGAGTGTTGAGGTGCAATTTAACTCCTTGAATGCCGATTGCTTTCAAGAAATGGGCTGCCATAGCGATGGTTTCCACATCGGTAGCTGGATTGCTAGAGCCAAAGCACTCGACACCGATCTGGTGGAACTGGCGTAAACGACCTGCTTGCGGACGCTCATAACGGAACATAGGGCCCATGTAGTAGAACTTACTTGGCTTTTGCACTTCTGGGGCGAAGAGTTTATTTTCCACATAGGAACGGACAACGGGTGCTGTTCCTTCTGGACGGAGGGTGATATGGCGGTCACCCTTGTCATAGAAATCATACATTTCCTTGGTCACGATATCCGTTGTATCTCCGACAGAACGGCTGATGACCTCGTAGTGCTCAAAAATAGGCGTGCGCACTTCTGCGTAATTATAGCGCTTGAAAATTTCACGGGCAAAGCCCTCAACGTACTGCCACTTGGCAGACTCAGCAGGTAGAATATCCTGCGTTCCTTTTGGTTTTTGTAATTTCATAGGGAATCCTCTTTAAACTTAATAGTCTTATTTTACCATAAATAGAGGGATTAAAACAGTGAGAAAAAATCAGGATTTAGATATCATTTTTGAGATTAAGACCTGTCAAAAAAATAGCTAGCAAGGAAAGACCAACAAATAACATCCAAGTCAACTGCATATTCCATACGGCTACAAGTGAAAAACAGGCTGTTCCCACAGGTATGGATAAGGTAAACAATAAACCTAAAAAATTACTGGTGCGAGCTAGAACCTCTGGAGCTAGATTTTTCATGAGCATGGCACTAATCTTTGGTGAAACTTTACCAGACACATACAGAGTTAAAAAGAGAAATAGCAAACCAAGCACGATTTGATCGAATAAGTTAGCTAGCCCAACTAAACTGGCTCCCAATGTCGCCCACAGCATCAACCTAGGTAAGGACTGCTTCCCAAAATAATCATTGCCTGTAAGGCTACTGATGATGACTGCTAATAAAACACAGGCTTGATTGATAAATAGCGCCTCTGTGTAAGAAAAGTTCAAAAGAGAATGGCTCAAAAAGAAAATGTTGTAAATACCACCTAACGCGCCACCCAAGGCATTGATAAGCAAGACAGCAAAGAGCATGAATCCAAAGTTTTTCTGTCCACTTCTAAGAAAAACGAGACGTAAATTTCGGTAAATCGTTAGAAATTGGTCTTTGATAGAAAGCTTTTCATTTTTCAGTAATTCGCCATCAGCAGATGAAATTGACAGGCTTATTTTGCTTCTTCCTAAAAAGAGAATAGAGGCTGATACTAGGAAAAAACAGGTATTGATTCCCCGCAACGAGGGAAAAATTCTTGGCCGATAGACCTAAGAGCCAGACTCCGAAAGCTTGACCACCAATAGCTGAAATATAGGTGATGAACTGTGAAAAGGAATAAGCCTCCATCAAATCATTTTCAGCTACTTTTTCCTTAATGAGAGGCATGCGCAAACCACCTGCAAAATCACTGATGACATCACTAATGACATTGATTAAACACAGGCTAGAAAAGGCAAATAAACTAGCTTGCTGAACAACTAGGGCTGCTAGAAAAAATAAAACTGCCTGAAACAAACCGCTATAGGTCATCCATTTGACCTTGTCCCTCGTGTAATCTGCCCGAATCCCTACAAAAACTGTAAAGAGAGTCGGAAGAATCATGACAATATTCGCCATAGCAACAGCAAAAGATGCTTGTGGCAAGGTCGATGCGTAGACGATAAATACCAGGTTAAAAATCGAAGCACCAAAAGCATTGAAGAATCGTGACAAAGTCAAGAGTCGATAAGCTTGATTTCTAAACAATAGTTTCATAGATAATCTCCCTTCTTGTTCGAAGTTCTATATGAAAGTATGACAATAGTATAGCACTTAGAAATTCTAGAGGAAAAACTTTTGAATATATGCAACAAACGAAATGAGCAAAAAGAAACGATAGAATTTCTCCAGTGACACGAGAAAGCCCAACAGTTCTATCGCTTCAAATTTCAAATTATTTTCTTAGTTTGCAGATATTCAACAATCGGTCGTCTTTCTATAGTATTCGGCAGATTTATTACAGCCAAGCATCTCAAAAATATGGACAGCATCCTCCATCTTTTTCTGGCCTTCCTTGACTCTACCTTGCTTGCTATCAAGGAGACCTTCCGCCCACAAATAGACAATTCGGAAGTAGGTCTCATTTTCCTTGTAGAAATGCTCTTTGATGACACGTTTAAAATAAGAGGCATTGGTAAATTCTTCACACTCAATGCTAGCTAAAAAGCCATTCAATAGTATAGTGTGAAACAGGTTTCGATTGCCAGACACTTCCATTAGAAAATCAGATTTACGTACCATTTCTCTAACATACCTAGTGAAAAGAGAAACAGATAGAAATGGTGAACTGACTGAAAATAAATTGAGTTCATAGATTCCCCAGATCTCGGTAGAAAACAAATAATCATGAAGGACTTTCCCTTCCTCTGCTGTTAACTCTACCCCTTCATCCATGCTCTTCATATAAGACTTGATCATAATGGCATTTAGAATATGTTTCTGTTTGTTTTGAGAATGGGCATGCTTTTGATACTCCCTTGCGATACAAGTTCTCAAGCGGAGCTATATTCTTTGGATCCAAGACATCTATGATTTCTTTTCTCAACTCAGAATCTGTATCATACTGAAAACCTCTCGCCAGAAAGAGGATCTCCTCCACACTGGCAGATATATTTTCTAGTGCAAATAGAAACTTTTCCACCGAAAGCTCACTCTGACCTGTTTCAAAGCGAGATAACATAGACAGCGAAAAATTGTCCCCCAGTTGCTTGTCTCAGCGAGATATTTCTTGACTCTCGTAATTGTCTAAAGACTTTTCCAGATCTCTCCATAGCCTTCCCCTTGATTCAGTATTTTCTTCATTTTATCATATTTTTCAGAAAATTCATCAAAAACTTGCTAAATTGTCAGAATTATGAGAAAATAGAGGATATTTATCACGTGGAGGGACTGTAATGAGAGACGATATCAAAAATCAATGACCGCGCTTTTGGCCTTACAAAGATCAAATTATCGAAAAAAACTAGAGAAGGTTTTTTTGATACAGATGTGGAATTGGATGTTTACAATCTAGGACTGATTTATGAAATCAATCTGGATGAAACGGGTCTCTGCAAGATTGTCATGACCTTCACCGATACTGCCTGCGATTGTGCCGAAAGCCTGCCTATCGAAATCGTGGCAGGTCTGAAACAAATCGAGGGTATCGAAGATGTCAAGGTTGAAGTTACCTGGTCGCCTGCCTGGAAGATTACACGAATCAGTCGCTACGGCCGTATTGCCCTTGGACTGCCACCTCGTTAAGAAGGCAAATTACTTTTGAAAATGAAAAGAAGCAAGCCAAAGTTGGCTTGCTTTTTGATACTCAATAAAAATCAAAGAGCAAACTAGAAAGCTAGCCGCAGGTTGCTCAAAACAGTGTTTTGAGGTTGTAGATAGAACTGACGAAGTCAGTAACCATACCTACGGCAAGGCGACGTTGACGTGGTTTGAAGAGATTTTCGAAGAGTATGAGTTTATTTTTTACCTGACTTGTCCATATTCCAGAAGTCTGTCACGGCTCCGCGTGAAGCAGATGATACGATATGGGCATATTTACCAAGAACACCACGGCTGTAGAGTGGTGGCAAGGTTGTTTCTGCCTTACGTTTTTCAAGTTCTGCTTCGGATACAGCCATGGAAATTTCTTTGGTATCTTGGTCAACCGTAACAATATCACCTGTACGGAGGTAGGCAATCGGTCCACCATCCTGAGCTTCAGGAGCGATATGTCCAACAACCAGACCATAAGTACCACCAGAGAAACGTCCGTCTGTCAAGAGGGCAACCTTGTCTCCTTGACCTTTACCAACGATCATGGATGAAAGTGAAAGCATCTCAGGCATACCAGGACCACCCTTAGGTCCAACAAAACGAACAACGACTACATCGCCATCAACGATTTCATCTGTCAAAACAGCCTGGATAGCATCTTCTTCTGAGTCAAAGACCTTAGCTGGACCAACGTGACGACGCACTTTAACACCTGATACCTTGGCAACCGCACCGTCTGGAGCGAGGTTCCCGTTCAAGATGATAAGCGGACCGTCCGCACGTTTTGGATTTTCAAGTGGCATGATGACTTTTTGACCTGGTGTGAGGTCTGCAAAAGTCAGCCAAGTTTTCAGCGACTGTCTTACCAGTACATGTAATGCGGTCTCCATGAAGGAAACCATTTGCCAAGAGATATCTCATAACCGCAGGCACACCACCGACTTCGTAGAGGTCTTGGAAGACATACTGACCAGATGGTTTCAAGTCGGCCAAGTGAGGCACACGCTCTTGGATCGTATTGAAGTCCTCAAGTGACAAGTCAACATTGGCAGCATGGGCAATGGCAAGCAAGTGAAGAGTGGCATTTGTAGAACCACCGAGAGCCATAGTTACAGTGATAGCATCTTCAAAGGCTTCACGAGTCAAGATATCTGACGGTTTAAGACCAAGTTCCAACATCTTAACAACAGCACGTCCTGCTGCTTCGATGTCTTCTTTCTTATCAGCTGATTCAGCTGGGTGAGATGAAGAACCTGGCAAACTCATACCCAGAACTTCGATAGCAGTCGCCATGGTATTAGCTGTATACATACCACCACAGCCACCAGGGCCAGGGCAGGCATTACATTCAAGACGTTTCACGTCCTCAGCCGTCATATCACCGTGGTTCCATTTTCCGATCCCCTCAAAGACAGAAACCAAGTCAATGTCTTTGCCATCAAGATTTCCCGGTGCAATGGTTCCACCATAGGCGAAAATAGCTGGGATATCCATATTGGCAATGGCAATCATAGAACCAGGCATGTTCTTGTCACAGCCACCGATAGCGACGAAGGCATCTACGTTGTGACCACCCATCGCCGCCTCGATGGAGTCCGCAATGATATCACGAGATGTTAGAGAGAAACGCATACCAGGTGTTCCCATGGCAATCCCGTCCGCTACAGTGATAGTCCCAAACTGCACAGGCCAAGCACCTGCCGATTTGACACCTTCTTTAGCTAATTTCCCAAAACCATGCAAGTGGATGTTACATGGTGTATTTTCCGCCCAAGTCGAAATCACTCCCACAATCGGTGTTTCAAAGTCCTTATCTGTCATACCAGTCGCACGAAGCATGGCACGGTTTGGTGATTTTAACCATACTGTCATAAATGCTACTGCGGTGACGTTTATCTAATTCAGTCATCTTGTTCCCTCCCATTTCAGTTTTTTTACTATTATAGCACATTTTCAAAGGCAATGAACAGAAGAAAAATTCTTGAATTTTTCAGAAAATTTCGATTAATAGCCTTCTAATTTTTTTTCATCTTTTTTTTGTCAAGTAACTTTACTTTACAAAAAATGTGTTATCCTAGTATGGTTGATGAAAATCACTAGATTGAATCGAATTTAAATACCTAAAGGAGAAATCAAAATGGCAGTACCTGCACGTCGCACTTCAAAAGCGAAGAAAAACAAACGTCGTACACACTACAAAGTAACAGCTCCATCTGTAAACTTTGACGAAACTACTGGAGATTACTCACGTTCTCACCGCGTATCACTCAAAGGATACTACAAAGGACGTAAAATCGCTAAAGCTGCATCAGCTGAATAATAGAAGGGAGATACCATGCGCGTAAATATCACACTTGAACACAAAGAATCTGGTGAACGCTTGTACCTTACTTCTAAAAACAAACGTAACACTCCAGACCGTCTTCAATTGAAGAAATACTCACCAAAACTTCGCAAGCACGTCGTGTTTACAGAAGTGAAATAAGTATACCTAACTCAAAACGCCTTACTGGGCGTTTTTTGCTTTATTTGCTGGCAGTCTATAGCTTTTCAGGAGAGATTTATGGCGTTTTATCTTTGGATGTTTCCTCTACTTTTTATCTTTCACGATATGGAAGAAATTATCGGTCTTGTCCCTTGGATTCATCTCAACGAAACCTTGCTGGCTCAAAAGGCTCCTGCTATTCTCAAGATTCACAAAGGAATTACAACAGAGGAATTTGCCCTTGCTGTTTTTGAGGAGTTTATTCTTGTCTTATCCATCACTTTATTAGCGTATCTTACTCAATCTAGAGCGCTCGAATTAGTTTGGTTAGGAGGATTTGTGGCCTTTGCACTTCATCTCTTGCTCCATATTGGACAATCAATTCTTCTCCGCAAGTATATTCCTGCTCTAATCACTTCTATCCTTTGTTTTCCTATCAGTGCTTATTTGATTATCGACATCGTGCATTTGTGGCAGGTTTCGACTAGCGAATTTTTCCTATTTTCACTGGTCGGTTCAGGCATCGTCGTCATCAATCTCCTCTTTGCTCTCTGGCTCGGGAAAAAGTATTCCGTCTGGCTTGCCCATAACCATTAACAAAAGTTCCTTGCAATTTCAATTTGCAGGGAATTTTTTATCCTCCTTCACAGTTAAGAAGTGTTCTATAGTTTTTTTAAGACAAAGCAAAAAGCCCACTGTTGTAGGCTTTTT
>BNJV01001164.1_pt1 | contig 58842 bp, 58 predicted proteins | sample 8540591 | NCBI WGS metagenome assembly BNJV01 (sample SAMD00202457, study PRJDB9452) | human saliva metagenome | host: Homo sapiens | reverse complement strand
ACAATCGAAGGTGGTACTCACCCTCACAGGTTTTAGAATGGCTGACACGTACTTTGAAAAGCATATGCAGATCAACGACCCTGTGATTTCAAAGCAAATAGAAAAAGCAAAGATTGAGATTGCTGGCGAAGACTTCGAGAAGGCCTCACAGCAGTGATCTCTATCAAAGTAGCAGAGCCTCAATTCGAAGGCCAAACCAAACCAAAACTGGGCAATAGCGAGGTCTCTGGCGCTGTACAACAAGCGGTTGGAGAAGCATTAGCCGATTATCTTGAGGAGCATCAAAGGAAGCTAAAGCTTTTATATGTGATAAAGGTGATATCTGGCTGCTACCGCACGTATTGCAGCCCGAAAGGCACGAGAGAGCGTTCAAAAGAAAGAACCCAATGACTGGCGGAGGCTTACCTGGTAAGTTGGCAGACTGCTCTAATAAGGATCCAAAAGACATCGGAAATCTTCCTCGTTGAGGGTGATTCTGCCGGGCAGTTCAGCTAAAACAAGGCCGTGATCGACTATACGCAAAGCCATCCTACCACTGGTGGAAAGATACTCAATGTCGAGAAAAGTGCAGTGGCATAAGGTGTTCGAAAGCCGAGTCGGTAATGAACATTATTCAAAGTATTGGTGTGCGTTTCGGGTAGAAGGAGAAGACGATAAAGAAGCAAATATCGACAAGTTGCGTTACGATAAGATCGTCATCATGACCGACGCCGACGTCGATGGATCGCATACGATCGCCTATCATGACCCTCTTCTATCGTTTCATGCCTCGAGTGATACAAGAAGGTCACCTTTATATTGCAACTCCACCTTTATACCTGTGCAGTTACAAGAACAAAGAGAAAGAATATTGCTACAACGAGCAACAAAGACTAAAGCCTTTATTGATCAAGTACGTAGAAGGCAAAAGACGACTCAAAGACATCCACGTACAGCGCTATAAAGGTCTTGGAGAGATGAACCCAGAGCACTTTATGGGAAACAACTATGAACCCTCAAAACACGACTTTTGCTAAAGCAAGTTACTCATTGAGAAATGCTGCCGATCGCAGATGAAATTTTTCTCAATGTTGATGGGAGATGACGTTGAACCACGTCATGAATTTATGAACAAAAACGCTACTTATGCGAACATAGACGCATAAAAGCACGTCTCTAACATGCCCTCTCTTACCCTCAAAAGTACAGAGAGGGCATATTCATTCTACACCTCTTTATATAACAACACTTGCGCCATAGCAATCTAAAAAGCATTGCTTTTGCGGTGCAATCTCATTGCTTTTTGACGAGTAATATCAATGCTTTTTGAAGTGCAATAGCATAGCTTTCTCAGAGCAAGAGAAAAGTCGTTATAAAATAAGTAAGAGGTAGAGTAGATCCCTTTTTAAATCCTACCTCACCCCTTCAACCTTTCAGTTGAACGAAGGTGCGAGTGAAAACCATCGCTGTTAAGGTCTAAAAGCAGGTGAGTAGATGTGAAGTACAATAGAAAAAGTGTATCAATTAACCTTCAAAAGGCACAGGAATTCCAAAACATAAAGTTATAAAATAACGTTCTTTTCAAAAAGGTATAGGTTTTTAACGGACTTACTTGCACCTTTCTTTCAATCAACTTGTAGTGATAAAAATTCAACTCGTGTGCAGATGTAAATCATTTTGATAGTGAGTTGCTTATCTAAATAGATGTGAGATAGATGCGTGGTTTTCGTTTGTATCATCGTTTTATTGCTCAACTCTTTCGCCCTAAAAGCTGCAAGAAGGAGGCATTTATTGGATTACTCCTTCACGACAATGTTTTGCCGAAGGGTAGGTGTTTGTGCTGCAATTTGCCCCTCGAAAGCAAGTCGTTAAAGGCGAAAATAACCATTGCAAGCGAGCAACAATTCACGCTTTTTGTCAATCAACGCAACGTCTCTACCGCCGTGTTAGAGCCTTATCGCCCCTCGTCTTCATTGGTGTGTCCAAAAGCCGAAAGCTACGACATCACCCACTTTTTGCACCCTGGCAGCAACACCATTGCCATTGTTTGCACCCCTCAAAGCAATGCACTTTCGCAACCAACTATCGCTGTTGACGGCGTAATAACCGACAGGTGGAACCGCACCAAGCGTGTTATTAGTAACCAAGAGTGGTATTGTTTGTTTGCAGAGCATTTTTGGAACGATGACGATCAATGGGTGATGAGCCAAGGAAATGCCTTCATTCGCTTTTAGAAGACACCTCCTTTTTCAAATCAATCGTGCATGCCCGTTGTAGCTACAAAGCCGCTTCTGCAGGCTGGTTGGTGCCCAGTTGGACTCCAACTCACACCGAAACCCATTATAAAGTGGTGAAAACCCTCATCCCAAGGCAGATCTATCACTCGTCGATACGGCTCACTTCGTGTTCGATAAGCCTTTCAATGGCTTTATAAGAATCACCTTTCGAGACACAAGTCGGGCGAATGGCTGTGCGCCAACAACGTGTTTTACAAGTGTTTAGGGGTTTTACGACGAGCAACTTTCAATCAACAACGAGCGCAAAGCAATATCAAGATGTGGTGATTTGGGGTGATAGTTTGTTTGCTACCTCGCAGATAACACGGGTTGAAGGACTTGCTGTTGAGCCCCAAAGAAGGTTCTTTTTCAGCTCAAAAAGCATTAGTTCATTTGTTAAAACAAACAAAAGAAACGCCATTTTTATAGCTCTCATAACGCTAAATTAGTATATTTGTAGAACAAGCGTATTTCAGTTGAAATACATCTACTAAGCCTTAACAAGTAAGACTTAAAAACATTAAGTATCAAAAATAAAGATAATAAGAATGAAATCGAAAGTAATATTGGATAACATCACGGTAGATAGCTATTCTAGAAAAAGGCCGATGCAGTCATATTGATCGTGACATGGTGATGGCAGCATATCGACGACATGCCAAAAAGCAACCAACCACGCCGCATGGGTTGCCTTTTCTAGCCATTTGTTTGCGTGGTTCGGCCTCATATACAGTGGATACCGTTCGCTATGACGTTAAAAGCTAACGACCCTAATCATCATCAGTGAAGGGCAAATCATCAGCGATTACACTGTCAGTCGTGATTGTATGGGTATGGCATTCATGCTTTCTCACCAGTTTTAACGACATAGTGAAAGACATTACCGAATTAACTTCGCTCTTCTTATTCTCAAGAACGCACCCGTTTGTAACCTTTCATCTAACGAAGTTTATACCATTAACAGCTATTATGGCTTTATAAAGAACAAAACCGATAACACCGACCATCATTTTCGTAAGGACATCGTTCGCTCTTTTGTTCACAGCTATGATCTATGACATCAACAATGCCATTTATAGAATACAGAATTTCGGCAGTAGAAAGTATACAAGAGCCGAGGATATATTCAACAAATTCATTCGACTTGTAGAGCTTCATTTCCGCAGAGAGCGTCGAGTTAGCTGGTATGCAGATAAACTTGACATTACAGCTAAATATCTTTCAGAAAGTGTTAAGCAAGTAAGTAAGCGCACACCGAATGAGTGGATGAGATAGTATGTAACCATTGCGCTACGTGTTTTGTTGCGAAAACACAAGCAAAAGTATCAAAGAAATTACCCAAGAAATGAACTTTCCGAACCAGAGTTTCTTAGGAACTTTCTTTAAAAGCACGTTGGAATGACACCAAGTCAATATCGAAAAGGGCACAGCGAAGAATAGTTTGCAGTGTATTTAACCTTGGGTTAGAACGAAAAAATATAGTAACTGGGCGAGAAGAGCATCGAAAACCGATTCTTTTCTCGCTCTCTTTTGATGTCCCTTGCTCTGCTTTTGTGTGTCAGGTAGATAGGTTTTCATTTTCAGTATACAAGCTCTTGCGATGCACCTATGCCTACTTTTTATTTGAAAAGAGGGTGAATAGGCTGCTTTATTAACTTATTTTATCTTTTAAAGGTGGTTCAATTGATTGCTGCTTGAAGTTGTTTTAGTGACGTTTTACTCCTTCTTTCTTTTTGTGGAGGTGAAAAAGGAAGGCGAAAAAGGGGAGGGAAGAAGCAAAAAGCATTGCTTTTGTGGAATGTAGAAGGGAGAGTTGAAAATAAATGGAGGTGAGGTGAGAGGGCTTTTTGATGATAAATAGACGATCAAAAGGAATTGTTGTTGTGCAAAAATTATAGTGCTTTCTGCGTGATTCTGATAAATAAAGGCGCTTTTTAGTGGGGTGATTTTGAGACAGAAAAAGCAGTGTTTTTGTTATGAAAAAGCATCGCTTTTTAGAGTCAACAATGTTGTTGCACGGCAAAAGCAATCCTTTTGCATCGTTTTTCGCCCTTTTCTTTCCTCTAACATCGATGTTGCCTCGCACATCTCTTGAAAAACATTCTCCTTGTTTCTCTTTCTAAAAATAAAAGATAGAGAACACTATCTTGAATAAAATCAAAATTTTACTCTCTCTTTATTCTTTCCGTTTAAAATATAATAACTTCACTTAATAGAAAATAAGTGTTAAAATATTCTGATTGGTGGTGCAGCGAAGTCTTGTTGTCTTTATCTTCTTTTGTCACTTCTTTGTAGTATTTTTATAGTAAAATACACCCTATTTATTGCAGATTATTCGTTATTTTTGCAATTAATACACGTGTTGTGAGTCTTTTTATATCTATAAAAAGGCGTGGGCAACATCGAAATAAAAACAACCTTTTTGCAAAGGTTATAAAACTCCAAAAAGTATGGCAACAGAAATACAAATCGATCAATAAAGCAAAACATGCTCTTCCACAATATGCCACCAAACTAAGTGCTGGAATGGACCACAGAGCCAACATCGACCAACCCATTGTGTTGCGTCCGCTCGAGAGAACCCTTTCTCCTACGGGCTTGCATGGCACTTCCTGCAGGAGTTGAGGCGCGGCGTCCATTAAGTGACGGCTTTGAAGCATGGAATAACTGTTTTGAACACACCAGGAACCATTGACGCCGATTATGAGGCGAGTTGATGGTGCTGTTGGTGAACTTTTTCGAACGAAGATTTCGTGATTAACGACGGCGAAACGCATTGCTCAAATGGTGATTGCACAACATTGTACTGCCGAATTTACGCTGGTTGAAGAACTCGATAGCACCGGACGTGGTAGCGGAGGATATATACAGGCGTGAAATAGTTGCTTTGAAAACATCTGAAACAACGTTTTTAAACATAACGAACGACGATTTAAACCTAAAGGTAGCGAAATGAAAAAGAAAAACTGGCTTAAAACTCTTATTGCATTGGTTGTGCTTGGCAACCTGTGCTATTGAAGCGAATGCACAAGACAAAAAGACAACAAGTGAGGCCATGAGACCCCAATTCGCTATTGACCGAAAGCGAGAAAAGAATAGCAACTACTTTCTCGACCGTTCGATATCATCTTAAAGCACAAGAGACTCGGCACTTGTAGCACTTAGTAAAGCAATTGAGCTGGATAGAAAGAAGCGAAAACGCTCTATCGTGCAAGAATCAATGCAGAGAGCGGAAAAGATAGTCTTGCGCTCATCGATTGCGGTTAAGGCTGTTGAGCTAGATCCCAACAATCGGATTATAAAGACCTGTTGAGCATTGCTATCTCAAACAACAAAAATTTCGATAAAGCCGTCCCTTTATACGAAGAAATGGTGAAAAACGATAGAAACAACACGCAAACACTCAACCTATTGCTCTATATGTATCGTCAAAAGAGCGTTACGACGATGTGTGCGCATCTTAACCGAACTTGAAAACATCAGCGGTAAGACCGAAGAATACATGCTTGCAAGGGTTCAGGGTGTAGCGAGTCTGCAAGCAAAAAGAAAAGAGGCTTACAACGTATTAAAGAAGTATGCCGAAGAATAAGGCAATATCGACAACCAATTGATGGTTGCTTCATTAATGAACAACGATCGCAAGAACGAAGCCTTTGCCATTTTCTCGCAGTTGTTGAAAGTCACCCTGAAGATCCAGGCGTGTTAGAGTCGGTTTACGACTATTATGTGGCAACAAACAATGCTGCTAAGGCGCAAGAGATACAAAACGATATCCTTTTAAACGCTCAAACGCCTTATCAAACCAAAGAAAGTATCTTTAAACGCCTTCTTATTGAAAGCGAAAAGAATAAAGCTGATACGCACAGTGATGCTGAATCTGCTCGACAAGATGATTGCCGTTAATCCTAAAGATGCTCAGATTTTAGAGCTAAAAGGTGGGCTATATGATTGTAAAACAAATGCCACAAAGACAGCATTAACGCTCTTTTAGAACGTGTGAGTGGCGATTAGTCGGTAGAGATAACGTGCGTTTTGAGTTGATTAAAGATGCTTGGGACCACCAAAAGTGGGATCGTGTGTCAATTAGCAAAAGAAGGCTTGACAAAGTCGCCCAGTTTCTTGGCTTACTGCTATTTCTTTGGCGTCATACATACAGAAAGACCAACCAAAAGAGGCGATGCAAAACTCTTTTTAAAGGGTGTAGAACAAGTGAATAACAGCGAACCAAAAAGTAGTTGCAGACTTCTACTATCATTGGTGACCTTTATGAAAAGCAAACGAGAATGAGAAAAGGCCTTCGAAGCATACGAGAAGTGTCTTGAATGGAACCCCGATCACATCAATACACTTAACAACTATCTATTTCTTAAGCGAAAAGGGTCAGATTTGGATAAAGCTGCATCCATGAGTCTAAAGACTGTGATGGCAACCAAAGATTCGACTTACTTAGACACACTATGCTTGGATCTTATTCTATGCAGAAACGCTATCCAGAAGCATTGAGAATATCGAAAAGCCGTTGCAAACGATCCTCAAGAGGGTATCAGTGCGGTGGTATTAGAGCACGTGGAGACATCGCTTTCATGGCTAATGATGTGCAAAAAGCCCTTGGTTATTGGCAAAAAGCATTGGCAAAGAGATGGCAATAACAAGCTGTCAGCAAAAATCAAACAAAAGAAATATATAAAAGAATAATAAAACGTATTTCTGCAATGAAACGACCTGCGAAAAGAATGCTACGAAATCCTGATAACACAGGAAACGGATAAAAAGAAAGAGTAAAGATTATGAAAGGAATAAACAATAAACAACGCAAACAACTGCAATTAAAAAGCAATTACAATGATACTCTGCGGTATTGTATGCTAGTGCTTGCGTGGCGCACAGCTTAGCGAAGACAATAGCACAGCGGTGTACAGTAACAACACCACAACTACAAACCGAGTAGCAAAAGAAAGAGAACTAGCAGAGCATTGTAAGCTTGCCTTTATACAGAAAGTTGCCACAGGTGTTTAGTGACAACATAACTGGATCGATGTCGTTCTCTTTGAACACTGGAAATAAAACCATAAACCTACCTGGTTCGATTAAATGCGCAAGAATAAGGTCATTCGTTTGCAGTTATTTATTCCTTTATTAGGGCACAGAAGTGGGTCGATTAGAGTTCACTCCGACTACGTTCTCGTTGTAGATCGCTTGCATAGAGAATACATTAAGGGGATTACTCACAGATTGACTTCCTTAAAGCCAATGGTTAAACTTTATAGTCTGCAGTCTTTAGTTCTAGAACCAATTGCTTTTGCCAGAGTCAAAACAATGTAACAGAAAGCGATTTAAGAGAGTATGACGTGAAATTGGCAAGCTTGATAACGCTGCTCAAAAACGTTATTACTTTCTCGAAAGACAAATTCAAATACGAATGGAAATCGACAAAACAGACGGCAGAATAAGTGATGTTGCAGTGCAATACAATAGTGCCGACCACGGAACATCATTGCTAACATGGAAGTATAACAACTGTAAAAAGCTGGGAGTAAAGTCTTTTTCCAGCTGAACAAGAGTTCCAGTTAGCACCAATGCCATGCAAAAACAAAAGCAGGCAACCATCAAAATATCGATGAATGAAGTAAAAACAGATAGCGATTGGGAAGAAACCACAACCCTATCAGATAAATATAAGAAGATGAAGCACCAAGACGTGTTGGGCAAAAATCATGTCGACAGCTTTTAAAGGCAAATCTATTGCAAGCAGAACCACAGCAACGAGCCCAAAAATCAGGTTCGTTGGTTCGCAAAAGCCACTTTTCAAGGCACTTCTTCTTTAGATATAATAATGTAAAGACATTATAAATAAAAATGAAAACAACTCTTAGCACTTCTTCTGGTTGTATTTACAATGAGTTTATCGGCGCAAACACGTCGAAAAACAACCACTCACGTCAGACAACCACCAAAAAGTGACCACAAACTAATAAGAAACGTACAGCAACACCAAAAGCGCCCTGCTGTCGAGACAACAACTAAAGGCAAGGACCCAGCTATTCAACCCCAGCCATTAAGGGTTGCAAGCCGAACGTAATCAAATTCAACAGAAAATAAGGCAACAAGGCAGGGCATTACGTGCCAATCAAGCCGACGTTAAGAAGAGATTGCAAGACCTTTAGTGCTCAATACACAGATAGACGAGCGCCAAAAGAACATGAAAGGTATACAAAAGGATATCCATGGCATTGATAATAACATCGGAATCCTCACTGTTCAGCTCAAAACCCTACGAGAGTCAGCTCGATGAACATAAGGAAGAGTATATCAAATCGCTACAATATTCAGCCAAACATCATAATGTTCGAGAATATGATGTTCATTTTCAGTGCCAAAGCTTGACACAGCTCTACAGAAGAATGCGCTTTGTAAAGAATATGCAGCCTATCAAAAGGCACAAGGCGACATTATCAAGATGAGCAACAGCAAATTGGCGAGAAACACCAGCAACTAAAAGGTGGTGAAGAGGCAGAAAAACACCCTACTTTATAAAGGGACAGCAAAAGAGAAAAGAGCCTTAGAAGGACAGCAAAGGCGAGCAAAAGAAGGTGGTAGCCTCATTGCAGCTTAACAACAAAGACCATTCGAAAGCGTCATTGCAGAGCAACGCCAAAGGACGCAGAACTCCATAAAAGGTGGTACTCTCATTTGCAGAAGAAGTGGCCAGCCGTGCTCGTGCTGCCTTGCAGAGGCCAAACGACGTGCCGAAGCCGCTGCCGACACACACGACAGGCTGAAGGGTGGCTCCGAGGCGGCTGCGAGAGCTGCTGCGTGAGATGCAAGGCAGGCCGCCGAAGCGTAAGGCTCGAAGAACGGCAAAGGCTGAAGCAAGGGAGCTGCAGAAGAGGCCGCAGATGCCGCTTAAACGCAAAGAAGCAGAGCGGCTTGCACGTGACGCAGAGGCTGCTCGTGTGGCCTGCAGAACGCATAAAGCTCGGGCCGAAAGAAGAGCGCAATCAACGAGTACATTTTCGAATGCAAGAAAAGAGGCGTAGAAGATGCTCAACAGCACGCGAATAGTGTCAGACAGAATGATGAGCGGAGGCTTTGAAGCTAACAAGGAGGAAGACTGCCACAATACCGATCACAGGTAGCTACAGAATAGTGAGCCGCATTTCGGTCAATATAATGTCAGAAGGACTTAAGAATGTGACCCACAGATAATAAGGGAATCAACATCTTAGGCGGCTCAGGTTTGCCAAGACAAAGAGCCATCTATGACAGTGAGTGAGGTGCATTATTCCGGATTCGGTGGCTCAATGGTTGTAATGTGGTTCGACATGGTGCTTACGTCTCAGTTTATTGCAACTGTACGCGCTCTGTAAACGTATCGAAAGGACAGAAAGAGTGTCTGCCGTCAGCGCCAAAGACGGTGGGTGCAGATAACATTTGCAGTTCCAGCTACGCACGAGAAACCAGACGAGATTGAACTGACGCATGGCTCGAAACTAAAATAACCGCGCACTCGTAAAGAGCAATGGCATTGAGCAGGTTAGCCAGCCAGCTATGCTCGTCGAAAATAAAAGCATAGCGAATTGCACTGCAAAAGCATTGAGTTTGGCACCTAAAAAGCAGCGCTATTACGAAATCAATAGCACCGCTTTTGCAAAAAGCTCTCGTCCATCACCAACACGAGTGCAATCTATAACGAAAAATAAATACAAAGAAATCAACAAATATGAACACCATAGCGTACAGGGTATGGAAAGATGGGACACATGATGATAAGCATGATGAAAGCACTGCAGCGTGGACATCACGTGGTTTTGCCAGATGAGATGTCACGACAATCAAAACGATGTTTGACCGATGCCGCTACATTTCAGCGAGTGTAGCAATAGAGTTTACATCAGCCTCTACTGCCTATAACTCAGTAGCGAAAAAGACATTCCGAACACAATGTTAAAGGTAGTGTCGGGAAGCACTTGAGTTGGTTCAAAGAAGAACATAGGAGATGAGGTGACAACTCTGTGCGAGAAGGCAAAACCTTGTTTTGAGCGTCCAATTTCTCGGTTGGTGTGGCTATATTTGCGGCCCTCAACAAACGCGTTTAGCGCAACTAATGAACGGCTCCACAATACGATTGCGTGATAGAAGAAACACATCACGTTCATAAAAAGATGCCCCTTCGGGCACAGCCATCACTCTTGCAAGACGAAATGGTGAAGCAATTGAGATCGTAGCTTAATGGAAAAAGCTTTATTGATTGCCGAAAGAGGGTGTAACAGAGCCTGATGCTGCTTTCACAACTTAAAGCGATTTTGCCATCGAGTAGTACTTCGTTTGAGGCGAAGAAAATGGTACACACACACCGACTGCTTATGATAGCGAAGATTCGATAACCATCCACTCACAGTGCCCATTCTCGTAAAGGGAGTCGCCGCCGGGCGATGCGCTGCATTTGAATATACTCAGCAAAATACGGGCTTTATTGGGCATCAATAACCTTTTAATAGAAAATAACACACATTCAACAAGATATTAAAGAAATCATGGTTAGAAGAGGAAGATAGAAAATTGAATATGAAGGTGCAATGGACTACGGTTTATTGTCACGTTACACTGCTCTATTTGGCCTATACTGGGTTAAAGTTGGTTAGGACTCGTAATTGTGCCCTTTATCGACGACGGCATCTCAAAAAGATTCGTTGGCAGTGGTGGAAGGATGCAGAAAGCACCCGTAAGGTTCGTTATGAAGCTGGGTAGATGCATTTGAGTGTTGTTTGCACTCGTTGCGGTGTATTTTCTATCAAACCAATTCTTCTTCCAAAGCTTCGTCATTACTTCTTCGCTCGAGTCGTGTGCTAACAGGCGAGTAGCTCTCTGTAACCGTAAGTTGGTGTATGCCCTCGCATTCCTCAAACTCCATTGACTAGCACGCTCACTCAGCACCTCTTCCTTTGTTTACGGATCCAGAGTTACATCGATGTTCCACACACTGGGACTATCGTCGTGTCGATGGTCTTGGACACGTAAAAGCTCAACGATATCGTTGTATTTAGCTATCCAGCGGGCGACACTATCGCCAGAATGATTCACGCTGGCAGCGGCATGAATTACCAGCAACAAGTAGCATAGTTTGGGTGATGGCAAATCTGTGAACAAACAACGCCAAACCCTATCGATGTCAACCTAAGTTAAATACCGAACAGCAATATAGTTTCTTTAAGGAACGCTATACGCAGTGGGGTCGCAGTACATAGCAAATCACCCTTCAGAATATATGGTGATATCACTGCTCGTCCCTACCGATAGACGTGAGAATTACACGTTAAGAGATGTGTGGATTTGCCTGGTCAAACACTGCAAGTAAGAACAGACGATGCCTATTAATGGTAAACCTATTAAAGGAACCAAGAGAGTGTTCCAATATACTTATTATGTGAAGTGCTGAAGCAAACTTTGCCCGAAGAGCTGATCACTCAGCTCGGAATCTCTAACGAGAGATATTGCCTCTCTCAACACAAATGATATCTTCCGCTTACCTATAAGGCCGCAAAGGTGTTGGCTTCGCAAAAAGATTTGGTTGCAGTCATCCGCTTAAACACCGATACTATCACTGGAGATATCTATCCTTTGAACAGTTACAGGCTGGACACGAGACAACTACGGTCCTATTTGGTTCCAAAGAGGGTTCTTCTATTGATTTGAATATCAATAATATCGCAATATACGAGCGTCCGATTCAGTGTTTACAGAAAGGAAACGACTTTGAAAAGTAACCAACGAAGATTTATATCAATGGCAGAATTGGCTAATAAATACACCTTTAAATTAGACTATTATATGGATGATGGGCGACAATAGACATAACTCTGCAGACTCTCGTTACTGGGGTTTTGTGCGAAAGATCACGTTGTTGGTAAGCCAATATTTGTCTGGTTCTCATCGAGTCCCGATAGAAATGGATTCAAAAGAGGATACGTTGAGACCGTATATATTTAACATAGTAGACAATGTTAAATAACACCTCTTTAAAATAGAAGAAAGGAACAAAAGGCAGAAAGAAATACTCTCCCAAAGGGTGTTACACTGCCTTTTTATTATAAACTCATGATAAACAAGTGCATTCGATTTGCTCTCTCTTTTTGCAATAGCGCTCTTATTGGTGTTTATTGTACGCAGATGGATGTTCACCACTCTATCTTGTTTCGGTTGAAAAGGGTTCTAAAACCACCCAAAATACCGGAAAGCGTGATGGTGAATAAGCTATCTCTTGGCCCCATTCAGCGTGGAGATAAGGTGTTGATGCACTGCAAAAAGCAGATATATAGGGCAGATTGTGGCCCTTCCTGGCGACACTATTACCATCAGCTAGCTCTTTTGTGGTGCCAGTTCCTTACAATGTCCATGCAGTTGCTGTGTAAATGGCGGCTATCTCGTGGTGAAATGCAATGGAAAGATGCATGTGAGTGTCGTCATGACATTGAAGAAGGTGAAACACCTATTATTTCTTAACTTATAGAGCAAAAGCAATATTATCATCCAACATACTTCGGTCCGATTCAATGGTATCAGAAATTGGTGCGCCATTCCGATTATATGAAACAACACGAAAGCTTTGTGAAGCAAACTTACCGCAATAGATGTGTCATTGCCTCTGAATGGACCATATCACTCACTATTCCTATGTTGAAAGAGTGCAACCGCAAAACAATGGCAAAACACTTATGAAAGACACGCGTGGTGACCATGCAAACTGGCGTCATGCGATTGGAATGCCTTAGTTTCGGCTTATAACGACAGTCCTTTCTTCCGAGTATTATGCCGACGATTTGCGCCATTTTTCGAGAAAAAGTATCGTTTTCTCTTTGGTTTTAACTGGAGAATCACCACAAAAATGTGCGAGACTTCTACATTTCGCCCTAACATTCAATACAACTTAAAGCTTTATAGAGGCCATGCGATGAAAACGACTTTAGGAAGCTTTATTCGACCCAAAAACGCCCTGTTGATCCCGATTTTACCTCAAAACCCTATTATCAAGTGTATCAACAGCGACACGGATTCTTAGAAAATGAGTATATCGACCTCCTTGCAACAGAGAAAGGTCAATACTCTATCCTTATATAGCAAAACACTTTGTAATTTATAAAATTTATCATTATGGAACATATGAAGAATCAGAACAATCGCTCTTAGGCATCATTTTGTCTGCTTTTCTCCTCATTTTAGGCCTTGTTCTCGAGAACCTGTACGTTTTCTTGGTTTTGCAAACACATATTCGATTATCTTTGGTACATTGTAACTTTCATTTCCTGTAGGCAAGTGTGCTTCCAAATGGCATTGCATGTGCTGAACAGTGAGTGGATGGGCGAGCAAGTGCTGATGTCTGTGGCTGCTGAGCCTTTGCATTGGTCTGAAGCTGTGGCCGTGATGTTGCTCTGTGCATTGGAGAAGCATTGCAAGACAAAGCAGTTGACAAGGCAAGAGACCACATTAAGGCGATAACTTACACTCCAAACGCATGCTGTGCGGTGTTGAGGGACGACAGAATGGGTGGGCGAAAAGCCCGAGAATGTGGGAATAGGAGATGTTGATGAGGTGCTACAGGAGAACGATTGCGTCGATGGTTGTTTGATTACCAACAAAGCAACATTGAATATGCACTGCTTAACAGGCGAGGTCGGTTCCCGTTTTGGTGCAAAGTGGAAACAGAAGTGTTTGCAGGTTCGATTGCCACCAACGCCGAGTTAGTAAGAGTCACTCGAAAAAGCCGATCAATCTGCCATTGCTCGTATCATGAATATGGTGGAAGAGGCTGCCGAACCTGCGAAGCTCCTACCGTGTGTTTTATACGTCGTTTGCAATAAATACCTCAATAGTACTCATTTTGGCTCTCCTCACAGTGCTATTGCCCTTTGTTTGTTTACGCTCATCTCACCCCAATTCAACTACGAATTCAGCACATGGCTCCATCGATGCGATTCATCTTTTCGTGATATCTTGCCCTGCGCACTGGTTAGTAGTGTGCCTTTAACCTATTTTGCAGGTATCGGTTCGGCTGCAAAGCGAGGTATATTGTTTTAAGAAGTAATTTCATTGATGCCCTATCAGAGGTCGATACGGTGGTATTTGATAAGACAGGAACGCTCACAACAGGCTCTTTTAAAGTGAAAGAGTGGAGTTTCGACAATCCCAATCATCTAAAAACGGTGGCTATCATCCGAGCAAAATAGCACCCATCCACTGGCAAAAAGCAGTGGCAAATGCGGGTAGAAACGGGCGATTATAAAGAGGTGAAGTTGATACCTTAAGAAACTTGCTGGCTATGGAATTGAAGCGTATTGCGAGCGAAAAGTGGCTCGTTGGAACCACAAAGCTACTCGAAAAGCACACAATAGCTGTTCCCTCGCATCTCACTTCAGCGCTTCTACGTTGGTTGTGTGCGCTTATAACGATGAATATGTGGGTCATATCGTGTTAGAAGACGAGTTAAAAGACGATACCGACATCTTGTTGAGGGCCTTAAATGCCGTTGGAGTGCATAAAACGGTGGTGCTATCGGGCGACAAACAGGCTCTTGTGGAGAAACGATTGCGCAGGGAACATTGGCATTGAAGAAGCTACGGAAACCTTCTTCCTGAGGTAAAGGTTGCTCACTTAGAGCGACTAAAACCGACGCTAATGCTGTGGCTTTTGTAGGCGATGGCATTAACGATGCACCCGTATTGGCCGTTGGTGACGTGGGAGCTGCTATGGGGAGCGATGGGTAGCGACGTTGCTAATGAAACGGCAGATGTGGTTCTTCAAACCGATAAACCAATGCTTTTAGCCACTGCCATTGCGCTGACGAAACGCATTAAGAGCGTTGTTTGGCAAATGTACCTTTCTATTGGTATAAAAGTGGTGGTGATGCTGCTCGGACATACTTGGGTGCCAATATTTGGATGGCTGTTTTTGCCGATACGGGCGTTACTTTGTTAGCGGTTTTGAATGCAAGTAAACTGATTTGGCAAAAGAAATAAGAGAAGAGGGCAGTGTTTTTGCCCTCTGTTGTATAAAGGGGCGTATTTTTACTTTAAGGAGTGAGTTTAGATTCTGTTGCATCTACATCTCGTGCATTTCTCCATCGTCTTGTGCTGTTGTTGCAGGCGATTATCTCTTTCAATATCTTAATAGGATAGTGATTCTCTCATCAATACGACTCCTTTGTGCATCCTGTTGTGACCCTTGAAAGTCGAGTAAATATCAGCCCTTAAACAAAAACCTTTCTCACTTCTCTTGAAAATCCCCCTCAATCCTTCCTCGTTTCTAATACCCTTGCTTTTGGCGTGTAAACTCAATGCTTTTGCTAGTCTTGTAAACTGCAATGACCATTGGTCTGCGAAATCTCACTGCTTTTTGCATCGCAATTCCATTCCTATTGCACGCCAATGTCTACACCCCTAATTATAAAGGACTTGCGGGTGGTTTTTCAATAGCTAAATAAGACGACTGAATATTGGATGCTAAAACTGGGAAGAATGGGGGATAGATTGAAGGTGGAGTGATGTGTGGGAAGGCAATGAAAAAGAGTTGGAGTGATAAGAGAAAAAGAAGTGATTTTAATGATAAGTGGGATGGAATGGAAGAATAAAGATGAATGAGTGCTTTACAAAAAGGAAGAAAAGACAATGTAAAAAGAGAGGAACAAAACCACAAAGTGTTGTCCCTCCTTTCTTATATTTTATTGTGAGTGTGGTCTCAAATCATTTTTAAAAGCTGTTTTATTTCACCCACAATCATCTTTGTATAGGCTGTTGCTACCTATTCTGATTAAGGTGAAATGAATCCTTTAAAAGTAATCTTTTTTTCGTTGTAAAACGCTTATCCGTATAATGGTTAAGCAAATGGAACCTTTCTCTTCTTTTGCCAACTTTATAATTGGGTCGAGGTCGCTATTAGGAGTTGTTCCATATCGAGGTGAGATGCAAAAGAATAATCTTTGTACCTTTACGATGTGCTTCATGAATCAACTTTCGCATATATTTTCATTCACACTATCAGGGCTCTTGATTTGGTATATTCTGCCGAATAGGGGCTTGGGTTGATAGTTCCATTGTTCCATCAAGAGGTGAATATCCCAAGTTAGGAGAAGGCCACTTTGATTTCACTAAACATATAAAATAATCTTTGTATTATATCTGATATAAACGAGATTGTAATTTATAATGTTCCATAGGGTGCAATATCATCAAAAATACTCCATCACTTGCGGAACATCTGCATATTGTTTCATACCATCAAGGACTTTAAGATGCTCGCTTTTTATCACCATATATCTCATTAGGAGCAAAGACATCGTATATTAAAATCTTTGGAGTGTGGTTTGCAGTCATCAGCAAATATCTTCCATACATATTGAGAATGCCCAAATGCATCATAAGCACAATTAAAGCAACTAAGCTTTTAATGAGTCGCTCATAATTTGTGGGTCGTAGTGGTGATTGCCTCTTGATGAACCCATAATAATAATATCTTCAGTGCAATGAGAGTGATATATTCTCGCGTAAAAGGCATCTCCGTATTGAGAATGTCTATCTAGTGTTTTTATAATCTTCCCTCCGATTTTGGTCTATAACTGCAATAATGAGGAAGAAAAACAACGATTTTTATAATAAATCTTTTCATACTTTAGAAACTTACATAAATAAATTGTCCACTGTCTAATACTCCCTGCTATAAGGATAAGAACAAATAAAGTGACATATAACATCCAACGAGTGATGGTGTTGTTCCACCAATATTGCTTATGAGAAAAGTATTCTAAATAAATATCATGAGCAATAAGTAGGGGCAAAGTGAGCAGAATTGAAGTGCGTTGTTCTGTTAGTATATGAAATGATGTAAAATCTTTTGCAGTGTGAGTAATAAGTCCTATTGCATCGTTTAGACGTGGGCATTCTGAAAAGAAATATCCATGCAAATGAAACTAAGAAAGAATGTTATTACTACTACGAACAGCTTTTGATAATTCACTCCTTTTTGCAGGCTCTTTTTGAAGATGAAGAGCTTTTTCTACAATTTGAAAGATGCCATGTAAGGCTCCCCAAAGAATGAAATTCAAGCTTGCTCCGTGCCATATTCCACTCACAAGAAAGGTGATAAAGATGTTAAAATAGCTTCTTTTAGATGAACATCTACTACCTCCTAAAGGAATATAGATATAGTCTTTTAACCATCTTGATAACGAAATGTGCCATCTTCGCAAAAAGTTTGTAATGCTAAAGGCAAAAATATGGCTGTTGAAAGTTGTGATAATGTCGTAACCAAGCAACTTTGCATATACCTAAAGCCATAAGCGAATAGCCCTGCAAAAGTCGGCATAAATCTGAAACGAATAGAAGATATTGAGACGAAAGAGTTGAAACCCTGAATAGTTAAGATATTCGCTATAAACCGTGTCTACATATATTCCTAAAGCGGTCGGCAACAGCCACTTTCATGAACATTCCCCATAAAGATAACGTAAACCATCTGTTGCTTGAATTTCATTAAAAAGGCTTTGGGTTCTTAATCTGTGGTAAAAGTTCTGATGCTTTACTAATAGGACCCGATGAAACTTGTGGAAAAGAACGACACAAAAGAACATAATCGCTCAATGACTTTTTCTGCTTCTATCTTTCTTTAAAATATACATCTAAGAAATAACTTATTGCCTGAAAGGTGAAGAAAGAGATACCTACAGGAATGGCATAGTTAAGTCCTGGCAGTTCAACTTGTATGTGAAGTCAGATTTAACAAGAGTGTTTGATGTTATCATTAATGAAAGTTATAATACTTAAAGATAACAAGTAAAGAGATGCTAAGAACCGTAAGTACAAATCTGTTTGTTCTTTTTTGCTCATTAGCATTACTAATGAGGTGCGAACCATAGTAAGTTACGCCTGTAACAAACATCAATGCAAGCGCAAAAAGCAGGTTTCAGTTCATATAAAAGCAAATAGCTTACAATGATAAGAAACCACTTTTTAAGCTCTTTTTGCTTAGAAGGAATGAGCCAATAGAATCCAAATATAAAGTGGAAATATTAGCCAAAAGGAGAAAGAATTAATACCATTAGTATATATAATGAATGCGTATAGGGTTGTTATTCTGTTGCCTTAAAATATTGACATATAGTCTTTTGTAACATAATCGATACTAAAGATACTACTTTTTATACTAATAGAAATTGATAATTACTATTTTTAGTAATTATCAATTTTCCTTTTACGTACAACTCTATGCTAAGAACATCACAAGAATTTGCGCAATGATGACTCGAATGAGACATTCCTAGGGGTAAACAGTGGCATAACTCACCGCAGGAGCATCGCCTTCGATGGTGTCTGTGGCGTAAGTTAGAGCCATTGTTAGCTCATTGCACCAGCAAGTGATACCGCATACCGAGCCAAAGTCGAACTTCTGAGTTTTGAAAGCAATTGCTCCTACAATCAAGATAGAGGCACCATTGTCAATATAGCTCCAAGCAAAAGCCAAAGCAATCCCTCTGGTCTCATCACCGTTTCGAGGAACTCTCCGCCCGCATCTAAGCCCAAACAAGCCAGATATAGCGATAAACCTAGTTGTCGAAGCATTAAAGATGCGCTTTCGAGTGGTGTAAGAAATGATGTGAAGACGAGGACAAAGGGTCTCTCATAATGATACCCATTACGATTGGACCGCCTGCTATTCCAAGTCGAACAGGGGCGCTCATACCAGGTAAGTAGATAGGGAATGGTTCCTAAAGCGAGTCCCAATATGATTCCAAGGAAGATGGCTCCGAGGTTGGGTTCGTTAAGAGTTTGCACCGCATTACCCACAAATCGCTCTACACGATTAAGCGCTTCGTGTTCTCCAACGATAGTAAGTCGGTCGCCATATTGTAGTCTTTAGGTTTGGAGTTGCAAGTAGTTTGATGTCTCCACGTATTACCTACTAACGTTAACGTCGTATATATTGCGCAAATGAAGACTCGCTCAACTTCTTTCCATTCAATGCCCTCGGGTCAAAACAACCACCTTTGACTCTAGTTTTGTATCGATATGATCCCAATCTATCTTCTCTTTATTCCAGTCAGTGTTGCTCTTTTGCCGAAAAGGGCAGTAAGAATATCAACGTCTTTATCTGTTGTTGCCACCAAAACATTGTCGCCTAGCTTCAATTCAATATGCGAACTGGGCACAATAGGGGTGTCCATCACGCCATATTCTCGATACAATAAACTTATTAGGGGTCATTTGTCCAATCTCAATAAGCTTTTTATTGTCTATCTGTTGGATTGGTAACTTCGAACTGAGCGATATAAGTATGGTCTTCATCTGAAAGCGAATGACTTTTGAGATGATGAGGTTTTACGAACCATTTACGAAGGAGAATGAGCCCAAAGATAACGCTCAATAACACCAAAGAGGATAGGTTACAGCGCAGCTAAGAGCCATGCTTTTACTTGGAAAAACCTAAGTGTTCGAGGCTTGTTGGGCTGCCCTTAGGGCAGGAGGTTGCACGCACCGCTAAGAATACCCGTCATAGTGCCGATGTGTATTCCTGTTAGCTTCCGAAAGTAACACCGTTAGCGCCGTGCCAGCAATGATAATGGCAAGACTCATAAGTTAAGTGACACGCCTTCGTGCCGTAATGAACCCAAAAAGTAGGGTCCCACTGTATAAACCGAGCGTGTAAAACGAAGAGTACTAAGCCAAAGGTTTCGGCGTAGTTGAGCATCTCTTGATCGATAGAGAGGTGGAAGTTGCCCGCAACAATACCTGTGAAAACACAAAGGCAACGCCTAATGATATGCCTCTTATACGTATTTTGCCGAGTATTATGCCCACGCAACAAAACCAAAGCGAGCACAACTATTGTTTGAAGTGCAGAGTGTATGGTGAATAAACCATTAAGCCATTCCATTCTATTAGTTATGTATGATTCTCTGCAAAGGTAGCTTAAAGAGGATGAATGACGAAATAAAAAGTGTGATAATATCTAAAAATAGAGTGCAGATGTGCTGCTTTTAGACCCGAGTTGTTAAACGATTATTGTTAATATCCGTTTACATTTTGCCCTATTATTGCCCCTTTTGATTGTTGATAACTTCTTATTTTAGGTCGAAAAAGTGCTTCTTTAAATCTCTTAAACCATCACTTTGTATTATGCTTAGAGGCAGATTGAATGAAAAGAAATAGCAAGCTGCCGTCAAAATAGTGAAAATATATAATTGTAATTTCAAAATAATATGTAAAGCATAAAATAATGTAAATAAAATTGCTTCGTATGCTTATTATACCTATCTTTTGTAAAAATTGATATCGAAAGGACATAAAAAGGCAGTAGAAAGTAAGCTATAAACATCATGAAACACACAGACTCTTACACCAAAAAGAGAGCTATGTGCCTTTTTGTTTTAAATAGAATTTGTATACAAAAATAATATTTGCAGAATACCGAAAGTGGAGCTTTCACCTTCAAAGAGAGCAAAACTAAGGCGTAAAACACCAATTAAAGAAATGCTTTTGCAAAACTTTTTAGTTTTGAGAAAGCCTGTAGAAAAGAATAGAACAGCATATAATAATGCAAGAAAACCTTTACGTAGACACCCAGAAAAACGCAATTGTTTATCTTAGCTATTATTGTATTTGTGAGTGAAACAGCTTGCTGTAGCGTCACATCGAATATGTTTTTGTTTCGAAAAACAGATTACCTCTCATATCGTTGTTTCGCAGTTTTAGACGCCAACAAGGCGGATCTTAGCTGGTAAAAGACGTTAGGAAAAGAAGGCAAAGCTTCTACTTTAATGAAAAAGACATAAGGAAGAAAGATTGTTAAAGGCTCGTAACACACTGTTTTAGCTGGTTTTAGGTTGTGAAAGCTAGTGCTATTACCAACCAAAAACCTATTGAATTGTATTGAAAAGGAAAATTGCTTGAGTTGCAAAACGATAGTAATACTGTGACAAAACAGTTTAATTGAAAAACAAAAAGCAGGTAACCAATCCTGCAACACTTAATACTCGAGATCCGATGGCATCAAACTGAAGAGCAATTGCTATCAATGTTGCAAAACAAAGAGGTTTGTTCTGCAGGACAACTCGCAAGAGATGAACCTTAGGTTCGGTGTTCAGAAGGCATTTAACATATCATGTTAAAACACCGAAAGCGGCATTTTTCCACCTCGGAACTTGTCGCTTTCATCCTTTGAGGGTATGCTAACTGCCTTGCCACCTCATTTTTCTTTTCGTGGCAATGCTTTTTCTCTTAGGATGCAAACCATTTGTTTCTTTCTTTTTGATTGGAAGCTTAACCCCTTTTCAACCACTTTTTAATTCGCTTAGAGTGCAGTTTTTGATAATCGAAAAATTACCTCTTTGCAAGTTCAACCACAATTCTTCTAAGCTGTATTTCACCTTAATTGCAGGGTTGTTCCAGCGATTCATGCGATAAATTCGGTCTTTATATGCAATGTGCTCAATGATGTATTGGGGGTGATTGTCTGAAGCTCTTGGGCCGAATCGTTGCATGGTGAACATCTTTCAATGCCCTTTGGCAAGGTGTTGGTTGAGCCTGTGAAGTGCGTTGAGTCGCTTGTTACACCGATGTTGTTCACCAAATTGAAGGTAGGCATAATGGCTAAGCCGTTGTTGAGCAACATAGATGCCCAGAAAATAGTTTCCGTAGTGCGCCTTACCTGTTTGCTTATGGCGGTGGCACATGCCAAGAAATCGTTGCGAACATTGCGCTCTTTCACCAAATTAGTGAGCAAAAGTAAGCGTCTCTTTATTGTCTAAAAAGGTGTAATGTTCGTCCCATTGGTCGATAACTCGACGCCAAGAAGCCCATCCCCAGATAGAGAATACAGAAGTAAAGAAATAGTCTTGGGATATATCTTCGGTCTTTTCTTCAGCATTAAAGCCTCGCAATCATCCACACTCGAGGGTCGTTTTTCATACTTATCGAGCATGCTTTTACAAAAATGAAAGAATGCCAATGAGGGGCACATCATCGTCTTCTATCACGATGCATTTGTCTCACAAACGAGAACGCCCAACGCTGTGCAATGAACTCAGAAGGGTCGCAACCATAGTTCTTTTTCTTGATAAAGTTGGTGCACTTCGCACCCCCAATCAATCTCACTCGCAATGTTTGCATGCTTCAATGCCCTCAATGTCGCATGAATGGCGTGCTCTGTCTTGATAAAGGAACAGCTTTGAGGGCTTGGCTTTCTGCACTTTGTGCAAACACTTCTTTAAACTTTTCAGGGCGATTAAAGAAGATGAGTAATACGGCTACGCTCGATTTGTGAGCTTTCTTTCATTTCACTTTGAGTCTGATTGTTCTATGCAAAGATAGGAATGTTTGCTCTAATTATGAAAGGTTTTTCAGTCTCTTTTTGCCCCATCTCTATTGAAATGAAACCGAAGTGGAATGCCCTGCACAATCAACAAGATAGAAACATCGAAATAAAATCAATGCTTTTTAGCACGCAATCTCAATGCTATTACAGGTGCAAAAGCAATGCTCTTACCTATACAAAAACATAGCTTTTATTTTGTAGTTTTATGGCACTCTTTTGTAGATAGATAAAAAGTAAAGGCACAAAAACAAAAATAGTGATGTTAATAGACGGTGGAACAAATAAAAAGATTAACTTTGCATAGAACTATATGGACAGTGAAAATAATCACTGCACCGCCTTTTTGCGTGCCAATGCACACAACGGATATGGCAAAGCCATTGAGTGCTGATTTGCAAAAGAGTTAGTAAACGAAACAAGAAACACAAATAAAATACGATTTATAAACAATTATGGATAAACTTAGCTATGCTTTAGGCCTTGGAATAGGTCGACAATTGGCTCAAATGAGTGCCGAACAACTTAGTATTGATGATTTTGCACAAGCAATTAAAGATGTTGTGGCAGGTGGACAACTTAAACTAGACGAGGCTGAAGTACAAGTTATCGTTCAAGAATTCTTCCAAAAACAAGAAGAAAAGCAACGTTGCAGCTGCAGAAATGGGTAAAAAGCTAAAGAAGAAGGCGAGAAATACCTTGCAGAAAACGCAAAGAAAGAAGGAGTTGTTACTCTTCCAAGCGGCTTGCAATATCTTGTTATCAAAGAAGGAAACGGCAAACGCCCTAAAAGCTACCGACAAAGTGAAGTGCCATTACGAAGGAATGCTTGTTGATGGAACACTCTTTGACAGCTCAGTTCAACGTGGTGAACCAGCTACTTTCCCACTAAATCAAGTGATTGCAGGCTGGACTGAAGGTCTACAATTGATGACAGAAGGTTCTAAATACCGCTTCTTCATTCCTTATACCTTGGTTATGGCGAGAGAGGTCAGGCGCTTTATTCCTCCTTTCGCTGCATTGGTGTTTGATGTAGAGCTTATCGAGGTTCAATAATCGCCCCACTGCAATAAAAAGAGCATTTTATAAAGAAAATAAAAAGCAATAAACTATAAAAACAAATAGATCAAAAATGAAAAATTACATTAGCTGCAGCAGCTGTATTTGCAGCCATTGCATTCTCAGCATGTGGTAATTCAACTCCCAAAGCTGACCTTAAAACTGACGTAGACACATTGAGTTACGCTATGGGTGTTGCTCAAACAGGTGACTTTAAGAACGTTCTTTCTGAAAGAATGGGTGTAGATACCACTTATATCAACGAGTTTATCAAGGGTGTTAGCGATGGTGCTAACTCTGGAGACGATAAGAAAAAGGCAGCATATTATGCAGGTTTGCAAGTAGGACAGAACCTTGGTGGACGCTATGTTAAAGACATTAGCAGCCAATTGTTCGGTGGTGATAGCACAAAGACAATCTCTTTGAAGAACTTTATCGCAGGTTTCATCAACGGAGCAACAGGTAAAAACGAGAAATAATGGACGCTCAACGTGCTGGCGAAGTGGCTGAACGTTTGTTCAAAAAGATCCAAGGCGAAAAGCAATGAAAAAGCAATTCTCTGCATAACAAAAAGGCTGGTGAAGCTTTCTTGCAGCTAACAAAAAGAAACCAGGTGTTGTGACTCTTCCTAGCGGTTTGCAATATAAAGTGATCACAGAAGGTAAAAGGTGAGCTCAACTGATACATCAATGGTTAAGGTTCACTATGAAGGACGCACTATAGATGGTAAGGTTTTTGAGAGCAGTTACGAAAGAAAACAACCAGCAGAGTTCCGTCTTAACCAAGTAATTAAGGGTTGGACAGAGGCTATTAGCTGCATGCCTGTAGGTAGTGTATGGGAAGTTTACATCCCACAAGACTTGGCTTACAGTGTACAAAACTCTGGTCCTATCCAACCATTCTCTGCTCTTATCTTCAAAATTGAATTGTTAGGAGTTAACGGAAAATAATCAATCATTCAATAAAGCAATGAAAGGACGGATACTTTTACATCCGTCCCTCTTTTAAATTATAGAAAGTCGTATAAAAGAGGTGAGCAGTTGCTATTCAAGCTCAATTCTCTTTTTATTCTTTATATTTAATATCTTTATTAAAATGAAAAAGACAATTTTAGCTGTTTGTGTGCTTTCTTTGCAGGCTTTGCAACAATAATGAGCGCAGGCAACACTAACAAAAACAAATAAAAAGAACAAGGCTACTGCCAACGTAGTGAAACTCACTCTCGTGCCGACTCATTGAGCTATGCTTCTGGTTTGTTCTCAACTGGTCGCCTAATGGAGTATCTTAAGGGCCAATATGGCTTAACTGAAAACGATTTAGCTGCTTTTGTGCAAGGCTTTAAAGATGCTCGTGCAAAGCAAGGCGATAAGGCTTTCAGTGCATATAATGCAGGTGTAGCAGTGTTTAGCACTGTTCAAAACCAAGTATTACCTACTACTGCAACGCATTTAAAGACTCATCGGATAGTCTTTCAATTGATCCTTTCTACCAAGGATTCGTTGCTGGGGTTCTAAAAGATAGCACATTGTTCACCTTCGACAAAGCAGAAAAGTACTTTAGTGACTTTTATAAGGCTAATGAAGAGCGCAAAAGTGGCTGCCGTTAAGGCCGAAAAACGAGAAATGGTTGAAAGACAATGCAACCAAAGAAGGCGTGAAAACAACCGCAAGTGGTTTGCAATACAAAGTGATTACAGAAGGACATGGCGCTATTCAAAGGCAAATGACATGGTAACAGTGAAGTATGTTGGTCGCACTATCGATGGAACTGAGTTCGATAACTCATACAAGCGCAATCCACAAGAAACCACATTTGGAGCAAGTCAGGTAATTGCTGGTTGGACAGAAGCCCTTACTATGATGCCAGTAGGAAGTAAATGGCAATTGTATATCCCTGCAGAATTGGCTTATAAAGGTAGCTCTCCAACTCCAGCTATAAAGCCTTTCTCTACTCTTATCTTTGATGTTGAATTGGTAAGAATCGAAGATAGCGGTGAAAAAGAAAGCGGTTGAGCCAGCAAAAAGTGCAACCAAAGAAAAAGAAATAAGAATGGGTTAGCGTTTCAACCCAATAAAAGTCACAGCGTACAGTCATTGTAAGTGCTTTGCAAGACACATTGAACTACATGCTTAGTTGCGGCTTTTAAGATGATAAAAGAAAACCTCTACTTACATCAAAGGGTGTAAATAGAGGTTTTATTGTGTTCCCTAATTATTGCTTATTTCTTAATCTTATCGATCAAATCTTTAGGGAACTTGGGCATAGCTCCATGCTGAGTGCAAACAAAGGCACTTGCTTCTACAGCTAATTGGTGCGCCTCTGGAATAGCTATTCCATTGAGAATGGCAGCTGCAAAGGTTCCTGTAAACGAGTCACCAGCGCTACTGTGTCGGCAACTTCAACCTTAGGAGTCTCTCTAAACGATAAAAGATTGGGCGCAAAGACGTAAGATCCGTTGACACCACATGTGAGAACGAGCACGTCTAAGTTATATTTTTCCGAGCAATAACCAGCACTTATTCTCCATATCTAAGCCGGGATAGCCAAAACAATCTACCAATCGTTACCAGCTCTTTCGTCGTTGATTTTTAGGATATTAGCTTGTTTTAAAGAATTGCATATAATATCTTTTTGTGTAGAAGTTTTGACGTAGATTGATGTCAAATATCTTTCAAACACGACTCAGGAGTGGCCTCAATAAACTTCTGAATGGTTTGTCTACTCATGCTACTACGTTGAGCAAGCGATCCAAAGCACAGGCAACTGCAATTCTTTTGCCACTTCTTCCAGCTCAGGAGTAAAAGGAATATTGTCCCAAAGCAACGCCCTCTTTAATATCGTATGTGGGTACACCTGCATTGTCAAGTTCCACTTGTACGCTGCCAGTAGGATAGTCTACAGGGGCATAAGATAGTTAATTCCCTTGTTTTTCAATTCCTCAAGCGTTTCAGTTCCTAAGGAATCTTCTCCAAGAGCACTAACTGCAAGGGTGTTAAGTCCAAACTGTCCGGTGTGATAAGCAAAGTTTGCAGGGCTCCACCCAGCTTTCTTTCCATCAGGAAGGCAATCCCATAGGGCCTCACCTAAACCAACAATTACATTCTTCATATTTAGATTTGTATTGTTTATTCAATTCTTTTGTTTCCGTATTCTTTACGCCCTTCAAACCCCATAGCAGTGCATAAAGCGTACAGAATGATTGAGGTGGAGAGCAAGAACGATTATTTTAAAGCGTGAATCTTTAACCTTACAGCCCTTTTGCAACCACGTCGGTATAAGGCGAAGTAGGGAACACTATGTTCGTCATAGCCATCTTTCCGTCTACGTCGAACACCTCAACACTACTCTTATCTACAAAGATTTGCAACCACTAATTGCGCCATAGGTGGGTGAAGTGGTAACAGCTTTTAAACTCAGAGCTAAACTCTGACACTCCACTTTGGTTCCTATCCATGCTGAAAGTGCCCTTCTTGGCATCGTAAACCATCACAACCTCTTTCGTTTTTGGTTGTTCTTTAAGGTGATACTTGCGTTGCCTTTGATGTTGGTTACTTGATATAAGAGGCGGGTTGCAGTTTTAGTTGAGGTCTTTATTGCTAAATGCTGCGAATACTTCGGGCGAGGGTTTCACACTGATATAGCTTTCGCCTTGATAGCTAAAGAGCCCGGATTTCACGAGGAAGACCATTGGCAGAGCGGAAACTGAAGCGTTGGAACTTGGTTGCCATATTGCCAATTACTCATCCAAGGAATGGCTACTATTCTGCCATTAGGGGCGTTATTGAAAGTGACAGTGGCATATTGATCCCGCCATAGTCGAGCCATTTGGTTACTGTTGGTGCCGATTCGCAAGTGAATTTGTGTCCATCAAAGTGCCCAACAAAATACTGTGTTGCGCTACCTCCATAGGGTCCGCCAGGGTTAATGTTACAAAGAAGCACCCATTTGTTGCCCATTTTGATTAGATCGGGGCATTCCCACACTCCATCATGATTGCCATGCCTTCTCCGAGTGGCTTTCAAAGGTCCAACGCTAGATTTTAGACGAATAGATGCTCATTTGCTGTCCAGCAGCAAGAATTAAGTTCCACAATTGCGTGCTTCGTTCCACTTTAGGATCTCTAAAGTCGGGAACATTACTTGTTACAATGGGGTTACCCTGCATATTTAGTGAAAGTTTTGCTGTTGTCGAGGCTATAAGCAATGCTTTGAGTTTGCGAAGTGCCTGCCGATGTGTAGAAAGCAATCACTGCATTCTTGCCAAAGCCAGCCGCATTGTCTTTATCTACAACGCAACATACCGCTATAAATCACGCCAAGTGTCGTCGGGTTGAATAGGAATTCCTTCTCGTAAGTCCAATGAATTAGGTCACGAGAAGTGCTGTGCCCCTCAGTTCATTTTTCCCATTGAGATCCAAATGGATTATATTGAAAGTACAAATGCCACACTCCATCTTTATAAAAATGCCGTTAGGGTCGTTCATCCAGCCATAAAGAGGGGTGTGATGGTATAGTGGTCGGTACTTTTCACGATTGGAAAGTGTCGAACGAATTGGTTTCTTTCACTCCTTCCAGCAAGTGAAATATTGGATAGAACCCGTATTTTTCTTTTCTCCAGTGAATTGAATATCGAGCAAAACATCGCCTCCAAACTCACTAACATCAAAGTGGAACAGAATAATCAACCTTGTTCACTGCAAGCTTACAGTTGAATTCCTTTTCACCCATTATTATCCCTAATGACACGGATATGCGCCAAATTTCTCGCTCTCTTCCACAGGAAGTAAAACATACTTATTGGTGGTTTGAATGCGCTTCATTGCCTGAGTGTCGCTTAAAAGGTTTGAGCATTAGCAAGAGTAGCACTTGAAAGCATGCAGAGTGCCAATGTTTTTAGTCGGTTATCCATATTGATTCTATTTTAAGTTTATTGCTTTGATATTGGCAAAGATAGTTATTTATTGCAAACATTGTTTATATAAACCATTTTTATTTATGTTGCAAAAAGCATTGCTATTGCTTTCTAATTACATTGCACTTTGGTAAGCTAAAAAGCACAGCTATTAGGGTGTAAACTCAATGCTTTTTAATACCTTTATCCGGTGACGGCTGTTGTGTAAGGGTTATTTTGTTGGGAGAGAATCAAAAATGCTATATGTTTTACACCTCTATATTATATATACAAGTGGGATACTTGCCCACAAAAAGTAGCAATTAGGGTTTGATGTCGTTAAAAAGGTTGCAGAATTGTTGTATATCAAGTTTTATGCTATCTTTTGCACCCGGAGACAAATAATAAAACGCAAGAAACAAGATAAAAGATAGGAAAAAGATCCCATTTAAATCTAGTAAAAGGAGATAAAAGTAGGGATAACGCCACATTATCGTTACATTGTATTGCAAAAACACACATTTTTGTAAAAGGATAACAACACACAATGCATACGCAATATTTTTGATTCTGTCTTTGTCGTCAAGTAAATAATTTGACGCCTTGTTGGCATGTTATCAAAAGATACAATTAATCATCCTATTATTCACTTAGAATATTTATGAAAAAGAAAGAATCCCTAACAACGGCGGTATTTTCTTTTGGGTTTAGGTTCAACTATGTATGCTGCAGACACCAAGTCGGGCAGTGATGCATCGGTTAACGGCCAGAAAGAAACCGCAAAACCATTAGAGTTAAAGAACAATAGCGTGCAGCAAGCACAGTCGAACATTAAAGTTTCGGGTATTGTTTACGACAATCTAAATGAGCCAATCATTGGTGCTACAGTGCGTGTAAAAGGCACTCAAATTGCTGCAGTTACCGATTTAGATGGTAAGTTCAGTTTCAATGCGCCCCAACATGGTACACTTTGGTAGTGAGTTATATTGGTCATAAGACCCAAGAAGTGGCCATTCCTGCAAATGGAAATGTAACTATTACGCTTGAATCAGAGTCACGTCAGATAGAAGAAGTTGTTGTAACAGCTCTTGGTATTAAACGTTCTGAGAAGGCATTGAGCTACAATGTGCAAAAGGTTGGCAATGAAATCTAACCACGGTGAAGAGCACCAACTTCATGAACTCATTGAATGGTAAGATCTGCAGGTATTAATATTAATGCCTCAGCAGCAGGTATGGGTGGTGCAACCTGTGTGGTTATCGTGGTCCTAAGTCGATAACACAAAGCAACCAAGCACTATATGTAATCGATGGTGTGCCCATTACCAATACAAGTCATGGTGGAGAAAGTAGCAGTATGTATGCTTCTCAGCCAGGAAGTGAAGGTATTGCAGACATCAACCCAGAGGATATCGAAAAGCATAGGTGCTTTTAGTGGACCTGCAGCGGCAGCTCTTTATGAGTTCAGTAGCAGCGCAAGGTGTGATTATGATCACCACAAAGAAGGGTAAGAAGGCAAGGTGAGCGTAACAGTTAGTCACAGCTCGCAGTTTGCTAATCCTTTTATTATGCCAGAATTCCAAAAGCAGCTATATCAACAAAACCAGGTGATATAAAAGAGCTGGGGCTCGAAAAACACCATCCACTTACGGTGCTTATGACCCTAAAGGATTCTTTAATCAGGTAGCAATATTCAAAATAATATCTCAACAGCAGGTACCGACAAGAATCAAAACTTATCTTTCAGTAGGTACTACCTATCGCTTCAGGTATCTTACCAAACAACAGATAAGACTGATATAACGTTACTTTTCGTAACAGTACATCAATGCTTAACGATAAGTTAACCCTTGATTTCAACTGAAATTATATCAACGGGCAGATAGAAACCTTACTGCTCAGGACAATATTTTAACCCTCTTACATCTGTTTACTTGTTCCCACGTGGTGAAAAGCTTCGATGCAGTTCGTACATTCCGAGCTATATGACGCTACAAGAGGTACTCTATGTTCAAAACTGGAACTTGGAGATGCCTTGAAAATGCAAAACCCTTTATTGACTAACCGCATGGTGCGTGAGAATAAGAAGAGCAGATATATGTTATGGTAGCTTGAAGTATAAAGTAACAGACTGCTGGATATCACTGGACGTCACGTTTACGACGATGCAAGCACAAAACAAGAAGATAAACGTTATGCTTCGACCATCGACTTGTTTGCTCATTCAAAGTATGGATACTATGGTTATGGCAAAATTAACGACCAATCGCTTTACGGAGACTTGATGGCTAACATCAATAAGAGACTTCGATGCGTATTCATTATCAGCAAATATCGGTGGTTCTTTCTCAAGAACAAAGTACGATTTAACTGAGGTTATCAAGGCGGATTGAAGGCTCCTTCAAAACCTATTACACCTAATGCAATCGATTATGGAATGGTAACAACGACAATCGTCCTATCTATGACCTCCATAAACACAACATTAACTCAGTATTTGCCAATGTTGACCTGGGCTGAAGAGCATGTTATACTTTCACATTAACAGGCAGAAACGACTGGATTCGGCTCTTGATGGAACATCAAACGAATCGTTCTTCTACCCATCTGTAGGTGCTTCGCTGTTGTTTCTTCAATGGTTCAACTTCCACGTTTCATCAATTATCTTAAAGTTCGTGGTTCTTGGGCTTCTGTAGGTTCGGCTATTTCACCAAACATCACCTCTCCTTGGCGTATACTTATAACCCTGCATCAGGAACTACAGCACTGTTACCTACAAATTCCCAACTACTTTCTACCCAGACGTGAACTACTAATTGTGGGAAGCAGGTATCTCTGCACGTTTCTTGAACAATGCTCTTACATTCGATGTAACCGTTTATCAATCAAATACTCAGCAAAACATTCTTGCGTTCTATTCCTCCTACAGATGGATTCACACAAGAATATGTCCAAACAGGTAACGTTCGTAACCGTGGTATCGAGCTAGCTGGTGGCTATAACCGCAACTTTGGCGACCTATCTCGAATACATCATTCACTTATAGCGCTAACTGTAACAAGATTATCAAGCTTCTTGACGACGAAAACGAAGTGCTAAACAAGGCGGTTTGAGTGGAGCTGAGATCATTTTGAAAAAGGGTGCACCATGGGAGACGTGTATATGACTACTGATTTCGCAAGAGATGCAGAAGGTAACATTGCCGTTGATGACCAAGAAGGGCGTTCTTCAAACCAACCTTAACAATCCATTGTATCGTGGTTCAGTGCTTCCTAAGGCCAACATCGGTTTCTCTAACGAGTTTGCAGCGGAAAGGATTTAACTTCGCTCTTAATTACTGCACGCTTTGGAGGTATTGTGCTTTCCACAAACCTCGGGCGATATTGAGACTCTTATGGCGTGTCTAAGGCATCTGCTAGCACGTGATACAGTGGAATTGGCAGTGAATGGAGGTCGTGTAAACGCTGAAAGCTTCTACTATTCAGTAGGTAGGTGGTGACGACCAATTTGGAGCGAGGCCATCTATATGCTGCCAATGCTCAGTTTACAAGAAGCACACAGTCGCACACACATTCCCTAAGAAATTCTTAGCAGAAAGGAGCTGAGCTTTCTTTAGGCTTAACAGCGAACAACATGTTCTTTATTTATAACAGCTCCATTCGATCGAAGCAGTTGCATCAACGAGGAACCTACTATCAGGGCTGATTACTTCACGCAACCAAGCCTTCCCGCATTGGTTTCCAACGTAAAGGTGAAATTCTAAGGAGAAATGAACTTTTAAAAAGCAAGAAAAGATAAGGAAATACAATAAAATCCTTAAATCTCACTTTACCCATGGTTTGTAATTGCACTATGGGTGTAGGAACAATTGGCTTCGTGTACAGATGGCTTTGAAGAAGCTAACGAGACAAAGGCAACAGAGCATCGGCAGATGAATTGGGAAGAGACAACTATCTCGACTGGTTCTTTCTTCGTCAAATGCAGAATAACGCTTTTCCTGAACAGGAAAATGCTTATCAAAATGAATGAAGATTTGATTGAAACTACGCGTCGCTATATGACTTATGCCAATAACGGTTTCTCTGACAAGAACTTTCGCTCGCTTTAATGCGCCTACGGCTGCGCATACGCCACCCGTAGAGATGCTCTCCTAAGGCAATCGGCGTTTAAAGATATCGAACGTCTTACAAAATAAATCGGGAGTGACTTTATGCTCGAGGCATTAATTTTGAAGGCACAAAGCGCTATCTTCGTCTACGAATATGTATGGACCACTTCCCATTGAGCGCAGGCTAATGTCCAAATGCATATTCTTCTCAAGAGAGAGTTTATAAGACTTTGATTGCCAACTTAAATACTGCTGCAGATATTATTCAGCTAATCATCATTGCTTCTGCAGATGCAAAGGCCAACGAAAGAGTATGATAAAGTGTACGGTGGAAAGCTTTCTAACTGGTTTAAACTTGCCAATTCGTTAAAAGCTTTCGTGTATGGCTATCAGAGTGCAGCCTGCCGACCCTTCATATGCAAAACAAGTGGGCGAAGCTGCTATGCAAGCTGGTGTTGAGTAACACAAACTCTGAAAACTGCGTCATAACTTACGTTCCAAACGGACAATATAAAACCTCCTATTGAATGGGGGAGATAGCCGTGCTTAGAGCTGATATAGAAAGCTATATGACCGGTTATAGCGACCACGTAATCTCTCAAATACTTTAAAGCATGCAGAAACAAAAGGAGCTCGTTCGGTTATCAGTTGTTTAGCCAGGTGCGGCTGTAGTGAAATAAAGCTATTGCCGGAAAACCACTACTCTGCGGCTAACGTTGAGCAATCAACCTCGAGGCGTTTGGTTAACTGCCTCCGGAAGCACTCTCTATGAGCAGAAAGGCGCTGGCTGGTTGGAGCAACATGGGAGTAAGCACAGTTATAGTCTATGAGTGAGCAATTACTCTTTCTTTTTCGAAACAATGAGCCTCAAATGTGAGAGCGCGCTTATCTTGCAGACAATACACTCTGTACGCTTAACTACGAAGATGCTGCAAAACGGAGTTTGGTAGCAGCTAAACTGCAGTGAGCAACATAACCATTGCTTGGGACGACTCTACAGACGAAGTGAAGTTAGAACACTTACACTCAAAAGGTGGATTGCTCTTTCCTGATGATGGACAAGAGGGGCTGGAATGAGATTAGACGCACTGGATATCCAGGTATTCCGTCTTTGCTCAGTCACCTGGATACACAATAAAGGTTCCTAACCGTATACCTTTCGACAGTGATGAGCTCGATCAACAGCGAGCTTCGTACGAAGAGGCGGTTCAATGCTTGGAGGAGCAGACAACCACGCTACAAAGATGTGGTGGCAAAAGAAATAAAATGTGTAATATTTAAAGGATTCGAAAATGACTGACATAGCCATTGCATTATTCGGAGGGGTAGTTTACTTTTGGCTGCATGTAGCGATGCACTGATATGGAGTTGAAGAACCCTGCCGACCTAACTCGTAGCAACTAAGTCTGAAGCTTATTATGCAGTGCGTGAATATAAAAGTCGACCACCAAAAGGCATTCGGTTGGTTTGCAACTGGACTGGTGCTGGTGCGCTTAGAAAACTCTTTGCAAGGATTTATTTCCAGACAGTGGCGACTTCTGTTTCGCTGTGCAACTGGACCTCAACTACTGCACAGAAAGAAGACCTTAAGATTGTTCAACAAAAGAAAAGGTACTAAAAGTGCTAACGTGTTTCCTTGTATTTGATATTGGCGATCAAACTCACTCCTTCTATACCTGAAGATAGAGCTGCTGCAGGCACAGCTTGGAAGCAATGGAGCACGAATCTGTTGGGAGCTGATAAAGCATCTAAACTTGCTGCGGTTGAAAAATATGCAAATGCCATTTGTGATACCATAGACAAAGTATAATTACGCGATGGATTCGATATCGATGCTGAGCCAGCTATCGCTCAACCATTTTGCTACCGACAAAGAGTTTGTGGACCAATGGCGATGACCTTTATTCAGAAGTTCGTTGAAACTCTGTCTAAAGAGTGGTCCTAAATCAGGCACGGTCGTGTGCGTTGTTGTCGATGGAGGGGCCTGATGCCTTCCCAAGAAAGGTGGGAACGCACTTCGATTACTTCCACTTCGCCTATAACAAGCTTTAGACTCTCAACCTGATGGTCGTTTCAAACCCAGCAGACCACTTCCAAGGCGATGCTACAACAGAAGAGGTAGCTAGAAGATTATCGTTTGCGGAAGACTTCGAGCACAGCTATCTGCCAAACGCAGGAGGATCCAAACTTCACAGCTCGCAACGGTGTTGTTAGTTTCGCTTGTCAGGGTATGGCCTACTGGATTCCTACCTATAACGGACAAACTTACACCAAAAGGTAGAGGGGAACCTATCACATGGAATAAGCGATTTGCTGGCAAATCTTCGGCCAAACGGAACTTACATAGTGGTTGCGCTAAGCCATTCAAACTATGAGATCATCATTTAAATAATGGACGGTGTTTTGGTAGGACTTCATCCTACTCAAGCATCAACTCTCAAAACGAATTATAATATGAGCCTACAATATATTAAGTGTAATTGGTGGAGGTTGTTTGGCTCTGCGGCGTTTGTTGCATGTAACAACGCCGATCATCCCACTAGATAATCAGCGCACATCGCCCGTCAAACAAAGACAGATGAAACAGTTCAACAAAGTTAGCTATCGGAACAACAAACGTAACTCTCAAGATATTAACGTAACGCTTTCAGAGCCTGCTACTGCTAATACGGCGCGCGTTTGAATTGGTTTAAGGATACCCTTGCTTTGGCAGAATATAACAAGCGCAACGAAACCGAATATGTAGCACTTCCTACAACGGGTTTTAGCCTTTCTGCTAATGAAGTTGTGGTAAGAAGGCCAGGCAAAACCTCTTCTTCAAGTGTCACCCCAACAGGTGATCCTCTTACAACAGGTAAAGAACTCAGGTGCACGCTATGCTATTCCTAAGCCCGTTTAAAGAGCACAGACGGTAAAAAGTCGGTGCTAAACGGTGGAGGCACAATGATGTATCTTCTTGAGCAAGTTGTTATTCAACCTGTTCCAACAATGAATAGCAGCACAACATTAAGTTCTCTATGCGTCAAGAATATGCTCTACCTGGCTGGACACACTTGACTGAATGTCAATATGCATAGCAAACTTGGAACTGCAGGTTGGTGAGCTAAACAATCAGGCTATCTTTGGTGGCTTGAAAGCAGAAGTGGTAGCAAGATGGAGAGGTATATATGCGTTTCGGAGATGCTCCAATCGAAGGAAAATCGCTGCAAGTGAAGACTCAGAACCCAAAAATCAATAGTAACACACTATTCGATGCTAACAAATGGTATTATCACATTGGCAGCTGTTTTGCGAAGGCACAAAGCTAGAGTCTTTATGAAACGAAAGCTCGATAACTCAATCGATCTTACCTGGAAAAGTGGTGAACTTGTCTCAACTCTTGGAGAATGGTGTAACAAGTATCTAAAGGCTAACGTGATGTTGAGCGAAGTTTGCATCTGGACTAAGTCACGAAGTGCATCTGAAATCGAAAGCAACAATATGTATTCTTGCAATCCTCAAGTCTGATGGTCTTGAGGCTATTGCCAAGATGAATGAGGGTTCAGGTGTTGCACTTAACGATGCGACTGGACATGGAAATACAGGGCTCATTCATCACAGCTCCAACATGGACTCAGAATGTTCGTATTGATGGTAAAATAATTATTAATCCAGAGAATGAGAAATACAATAAGAACAAGATATTCAAACCTGGTGTTCCTGCACTTTTGCGTTGGTTCCTTTCTTCATCGTCGCGATCAGCAGTGACCCCGAAGTGGGCACTCCTCTCTATCCCGTTGCAGCAGAAAACACAACCGGAAAGCTCAATTAGCGATAATCAACGATCTGCCTGGCGGTAACACTCAAACAATCAGTGCAACCAAAAACAGGTTCGTCATTAGTTGCTAAAGGCGACACCATAAGTTTCTATGTAAAAGCTTACACATGCAATAGATAAAGGAGGCTGTCCACGCGTCGGCTGAAAGAAGATTCAACTGCAGCAACAGCAGGCAGCTAACTCTTTTGTTCTCGATGCGGGTAAGATGCTTGATATCCTCACCTCTTCTGTAACTATTTTGAAGCGAAACAAAGCGTTTCGACAGAACACTAAGGGCTGTTGCTAAGAGCGACGCAGCGCTTCAAAAGCTAATAACGAGGGCTAAAGACGGTGTAACTGCTCTTTAGTTTGTCGATTCTGTTAGCGGTGCGTCCTGTTGCATCAGTATAAGTCTACGCGGAGTGAAGTTCGCTTACATTTCACCGAAACCAATCTAAAAGAAGGTGGAAGCGTAAATTGCGCTTACTGCAAGCTCAACGCAGACTATGCTGTTTACGGTGCGAGCTATAATGATTGAGCGACCCTAAGCAATGGCTCTACAACCGACTTCTGGTATACAGCCAAAAACTCAATAGCGAAAGAGTTGAGTTATTTCACCTTTCTAACGAGATAACCTTCAAAGGTTTGGCGATGGAAGTAGATATGCGAGGCTACAGAAAACATTCTTCCCTTCCATCTGCAAAGAGTGCAACAAGTGTCGATGGCGTAACCTCACACTCCTCTGAGGACAAATAACCTTCCCAAGCGAGTTTTGTATGCAACAACGCCAGCCGAAATACAGCTGTATACAGGCGTAAAGGCTCAATATATCAAGATCTGTAATATGAAAGCTAAACCATACCAAAACTTTATAGCGGTGCAGGCGAGAGTCAAAGTGTATAAGTTAAAGAAATAGGATTCTTTATAGAAAACTCTTATTCAAATCTTTTATAAGAGAGAGTCTCCCACTTACAAACTACTTGTAGGTGGGAGTTTTTTTCATCTCTTTCGTTTGTATATCTAAAAGCAAATGATTACATTTGCATCACTATCACATTTAAATAACACTGCTTTTACCGCCTAAACTCAATGCTTTTAGAGTGTAATCAATGCTTTTGGTACAAAAAGCAGTGCTTTTTAAACCTAAACAAAATATTTTGATGACACCAAAAATCACACACATCGCAACACTTCTTACGCCATGGCTCGGAGCTTTGGTTCCTTCTTCATTGGCATTGGCTCAGAACAAGGCCGATAAAGCACCACAACAAAAATACAATGTGGTGATGATTATGACCGGACGACCACACTGCTCCAAATGATGAGTTGTTATGACAAGCGTTATGTTAACACCCCTAATCTCGACCGAATTGCCGACAATGGTGTTAAATTCACCAATAGTTTCGTGGCCAATTCGCTCATCGGAATCCAAGTAGAGCGTGTAGTTAACAGGTAAACATAGTCACAAAAATGGCTTCTTAAAGCAACGAGATGAGCGTGTTTGATGGCACCCAACAGACCTTTCCTAAGCTGCTTCAAAAGGCAGGTTATCAAACAGCTATCGTCGGAAAGTGGCATCTTGAGAGCACTTCCAACGGGCTTTGACTATTGGACTATATTCCTGGACAAAGGTAATTACTATAATCCTGACTTCTAACGTATGAACAACGACACTGTTCGACATAGGGATATGTAGCCATATCATTTACAGATCTCGGCTTAAACTGAGCTGCGAACAGCGTGATAAAGATAAGCCTTTCATGCTTTTAATGCAACACAAAGCATGCCATAGAAACTGGCTTCCTGAGATGAAATACTTGAATGAGTATGAAGATAAGACTTTCGATATGCCCGATAACTTCGACGATAACTACGAAGGAAGAAAAGGCTGCGTCGGCTCAAGAGATGCAAGTTGGCAAGCACATGGACATCATCTACGACACAAAGATGTATCTTCCAGGTCAAAAGTCACGTCTATCAGATGGCTATTTGGGTATGATTGGCAGAATGAGCGATGAAGAAAAGGCAGAATATTTCAAATTATATTCTCCTCTTTCTATCGACTTCTACAGCAAAGAGCATAAAGATACAGTGGAATTGTATAAATATAAGTTCCAACGTTATATGAGAGACTATGCCAAAGTGCTTAAAACTTTCGACGATAACGTGGTAGAGTGCTCGATTATTTAAAGCAAACAGGTCTCGATAAGAATACTATTGTGATCTATGCGTCCGACCAAGGCTTCTATATGGGAGAGCATGGATGGTCTCGATAAGCGCTTTATGTACGAAGAAATAGCGTACTCCATTGGTAATGTCTTTGCCAAAAGAATTCAACAAACGTGGAGATGTAACCGAAATGGTGCAAAAACATCGACTATGCTCCAACCATTTTGCAGTTAGCTGGCGTGAATGATGCAAAGCGATATACAAGGGAGTTTCGTTGCTTCCACTATTAAAAAGGACAGAAACAAAAAGCACTGGAGAGATGCTCTTACTATCATTTCCACGAGTATCCCGCTGAACATGCAGTGAAAAGACATTATGGAATTAGAACCAAACGCTATAAGTTGATTCACTTCTATAACGACATCGACACTTGGGAACTATACGATTTAGAGAAAGACCCAAAGAAATGCACAACGCTTACAACGATGAACATGCAACCAGTGGTGAAGAAGCTTAAAAAGAGCTTTGGAAGCTACAAGAACAATACGATGATCCCATTCGTTTTTAAGTACCCTTTGAACTAAAAAGAAATGTTGGTTGATGGCGGTTACAGCAGATGTTTTCGCAATATCTGCTCGCCTTCATCATCAGGGCAAAAGCTCTTAGGCAAGAACGAACGAGAAACAACGGGCTTATACGCCTGCTTTAGCTCGTTATTGAAATACAAAATGAATTTAAAGTCAATAAAATTATGACACACGAAGAACGTGCAAACGAATGGTTTGCTAACATACCCCACGGCAAAGACATCGACTTACAAACCCGAATGGCCATTTGCGACCGAATAGGAAAAGAAGCTTTTAGGAGTGTTCTTTGGTATTGTTTGCACTCGAAATTTTTATACTTTATCTCATAGGAGGAGCCGAACTCACTGAATCTATTGTTGATACTGTGAATGGACTTGGCGATAATATTCATTCAAGAGCTAGTAGAAAGGCCACTCTCATCTTTGCTGCGATGAGTTTGCCCTTCCTTTTCTCATTCTTTTGCCGTATTCAAGTTCAGAAAGAAGTGGCTTATTGCCGAAGCAGAAGTTTCACAAGCAAAACCCAGTACAGGACGTATACGCTCCTATTATTTGAGGAATGAAAATAACAGTAGAACGCTTTTCGAAACCCACTGTTGATGGAGTGTCTGAAGGCGTTTTATTGATATCTCTACCACCAACATTTTGGGTGCCAAGTGATGTAATGTGCTGAATAAATCTATAAAATCTGTCCTTTAGCCTTTCGTTTAATTGAAAAAGACTTGTTGTTAGACGACTAAAGAAGTGGAACTGATGATAAAACAAAAAGCAAAACGCTATCAAATCATTGATAATGCCTTTTGCTTTTTAGTGATTCCGAGGGGTTCAGACCCTTGACCCACAGCTTAGAAGGCTGTTGCTCTAATCCAACATGAGCTACGGAACCGCTGCAAAAGTACTAAAATAAAGGGATATAAGGGCATAGTTTGGGGAAAGATATACGTTTGTTATAATTTTTAACGAGATATTGTTCCATAATTACCCACTCTCCTTGCTTACATCTGCATTTCTTCTACTTGTTAGAACGAAAACATTGTAAAATAAAAGCATTGTTATTGGGGTTGCAAAAAGCATTGAGATTACCATTAAAAGCACTGCGATCAGATCTAATTGCAGTGCTTTTTGTTTCCGACATATGCAATACTTGTTTTGTACTATGCCTCGCTCTTGTCGATAAGAGCTAAAATTCCTTGTACCAAAGTGGCAGGAGTGTGTTGTATATATTCAGTGAGTTGCTCTCTGTTGGCTTCAGTTGCCATTAACCAAACGACTAACAGGATTAAAGTTACCATATAAGCCCAACATTCCAGCAATAAGCGTGGTTTTGTACCTTTGCATTGGCCAATAAAAAGAGCCACTTGTGCCCGTTTGACTATCCTTTTCTGTTCAATTTCAACACGTCGTGTACAATGTAAATATCGGTTTTGTTCTAATCCTTTTCAACACCTTGTTTACACTCTCTTTAATGGCTTCACCTCGTTACTTGCCCTCTGTGCCACCTCGTTTTTCAAGTTGGAAAGCCTCGTAGGCACTCGCCTTTTCCTTGTTATTTTGAATGACATACTGCCTAATGGTGACATAGTTTTTCCATCGAATTGCTCAATCAACTCTTCGAGCTGTTCTATCACCTTAGTAATGCGCTTTATGTTCTACAAGAACCTGCTCTCTATCGGTGTGAGCGTTAATTCCATCTTTCAGCTCCTCGCTGATTGCTGAAACAATGTTGCTTTTGTGGCGAGGTCGTTCAATCGCACAAAAAGACCATCTAAATAGTCTACAAGGGCAGGCAAACAGTCTGCTCCATCAGCATTCATAGTGCTCACTCAACTGCTTAAAGCAACCGAGAGTGGTGCTCAAAGGCTCTTTAATCAATGCTTTTCGGTGAGGGTGATATCGTTTTGCACCTCAGTGGTAATGCCGTTGATAGGCGCAACACGTGCCATGTGCCCTTTATAAGTGCCAATGTTTCGATAATAGCCATGGTTTGTTGAATCCAAAGGCTGATTCTTTTTGCACCTGATCTTTAATCGTTTCGAGGTTATCCGATGCCAAAGCGTTTTTGCGATTCCAGTGTGAGTGTGTTGCGTTCGCAAAGCGTTGATGGTGTGTAATTTGGTTGATTTGACTTTCTTTGCAGTTTCTTAGGTAACAACATTGCAGTGTTGCGGTTTAACTGCATAATGCGTTGCGAAATGGCTGTTAATTGCTTGTTGGCTTTGCGTGCCGACAATGTAATTGCATCGAGATCGTTGCGCAATTGCTCAATATTTCCTCTGTCGCTTCGTTCTAATAGGTCGAACATCGCCTCTAAATCTTTTGAGACGTTGCAGCAGAATTTCTTTCGATTCGAGGTTCAACTCGGCACTGTTTTGTCCTCTATTCTTCATGATAATCACCGCAGAAATGAGTGTTAGCAGGCCAAAGGCAGCGATAATGAGGAGAATTCGCATACTGGGTACGCTACTATCAAAAATACAACCACTTTGCATTGTCGCCCGTTCGGCATCGAGCAACAACACACCTATGGCACTTCCCTAATCTGCAATTGCTGTTTACAAATTGCAGGCAGCGGCCTCGAACTGAATATCTGGATACAAAACATGGTGCACTTTCAAAACTATTTCCTTTGCGGGTTAAAGGCAAAAATGCCATTGTTCAGCACCGTATAAAATAGCGTGTCGTTCACATACAACAGCTTTTTAATTCCTTTAATGTGCTTTTGTTCATTGCTGTTTTGCATAAACACCAATCTATTGGTGGCTCAATAAATCGTGGATTGTGCTCATCTGTAACAATAAAGTCACGCAATGCGCCCGTAGAGTCGTGCTATTGATGGGCACTAACTTGTTGTTTGTGCCATAAAACAGGCCATTATTAGCGTAGCAATATACAAATGTGCATTGTTATCCTTTGAAAAGAAAGAGCGATAACATATTTGTTTTGGAAGTTATTAAGAGGCTCAATAGTTCCTTTTGGGGTCGATAATAAAGGCGCTATCTTGCACTCCTAAGTAGAGTTTTGTTTGTATCGTCGCTAAAAAGATATGAACTGGTGATCTTTGCACAGCTTTGATAGAGGTAGAAGGGCGTACAGAGTTGGTTTTTGATGTAACCGAGCTTAAAGAGATGGTCTTTACCGAGTTGTTACGTGGTATAGAACAGCTGTTTGTGGTTAGAATGAAACTGGAAAGAACGTCTCTGAGGCAGGAATGTGTATATTTTCAGCCGATACTCATTGTTTTCTTTCTGCAATACACCTCGTTTTTGGGCATTGATAAAATAGCTGTTGTTCTCGTCGGAACATGCGGTTGTGATGGCTCCGTTATCATTAAACACGCTAAGATGATGCGGAATGCGCCACAAAGCGTTCTCCGTTACCAGCGTCATAAAGCCATTTTTCGCCCCAATGGTTAAGATATTACTCAACAAAGTGGGCACTTGTCGACGCAAAGGAATGGTGATAAAGTTGTCGAGATCTTTTGCTAATGGCAATGGTTTTGTTGCCTATTAAATAGTCGGGTGTTGTCTGATTTGTGTAAACAGCAGGACTAAAATCGGCGAAACACCAATACCTGTCCTTTGATGCCTTCTTTGATGAGAGAATGATTGAGAAGAGTGTATAAAGTGTCGTTCTTAATGTGAATATACTTCACGTCTTGCTGTGCATGTAGTGCCGAAACGTGATTGGTTGGCAGGTCTATTACCAACAAACCGCTTTGCGATGCAGCTACAACAGTGTTGTTGTTATATTGCGCAAAGCTTGCGAATAACCTTAGGACCCCATGCAACTTGGGTCGGTTTTGTGGGGATATAAGCGTTGAAGGGCATTGCCTTCGCTGTTAAAGGCAGACAGAATAAGCCGTTACTCGTTGCTACCACAACTCGTTCTGCGTAGAAATGATGTCGTAAACCGAGTAGTTTACGCCTTTAAAGGGGATAGGATAACTACTGATATATGTAGTTTGCCTATCGATAACTGCCACTTTTGAGTCCTTTTGTTGCGAATTCCAATCCAACAAAGCGTGTCGTTATTGGGCAAGGGCTGTACAACCACTTTATAAATGCGGTCGTCTCAGATATCAAAAGTAGCTTTGTGTGAGCCGATATGCCCTAAACATCGCCCTCAGCACTATCCAGCTCACAGAATCATTCTCTTGAGAGATAGATACAAGCTGTTCGTCGAATGATTGCTCCAATTTCTCCGAGCTGAAGAGGTTATGGTTTTGTTCGTTACAAGCAATGAAAATGATCGTTAAGAAGAACGATAGAGCGACCTTTATTACGTCTTTTCAGTTTCGTTGCACCACTATCGGTTCAACGAAACGTGCTATTAGGTAATAAAGGCTTTTAGGGTTTTATTATTGTTACATTGTAGTTGTTTTACGATTTGTTTTGGGTTAGCTTCGAAAAGCAATTATAGTACGAGTTGTTTAGCAAACCCTCACACCACATTCCAGCGAGTTACGCTTACGTTTGAGCGTGTTTGGTGCCCAATTGCGGTATTTCTAAACAGCTATCACTGGCATTTACCACGGCTTGTTCAACGCCTTTTCACTTCATTTCCCAACACAACCGCATAGCGTTTTAGAGGCGTCTAAGCTTATTTTAGATAGTTTTTCCGATCCTTCTACCTGCTCAATTGAATACACAAAATGGCCTTTGTTTGCTTTAGTTCTTCAACGCATCGAGCGTCGATTCGTAGTATTTTCAGCTCACACTGTCCTCTGCTCCGAGTGCAGTTTTATGTATTTCGGCACTGGGTGGGGTAGCCGTTATGCCACATAAGTAAACAGCTTCGATTCGGCAGCATCGCAACTGCGAAACACCGAGCCTACATTATGAAGCGAACGAACATTGTCGAGCACCACAATGAGCGGTAGTTTGCGAGCTGCTTGAACTCTTCTACCGTTAAACGGTTCATTTCTAATACGTTTTAACTTGCGCATACTATTCTGTAATCTTATGTAAAAGTGTTTTAGCTTTGAGCATATACTAAGGCATAAGCCTTAATGCGTTTAACCATCGAAAAGGGTCCATTTGAACGGGTAGGAGATAGTGTTCTTTCAAACCAATAGCGTCTATAAAGTATAAGTCGCTATCCAATATCTCTTGAGGGTGTGATTATCGAGCACTCTAATAAGCAAAGCGATGATGCCTCACGATTAAAGCGTCGCTGATATGCGGTGAAATGCAATTGTGTTCCGTCGAAATCGCATTGCACCCACACTCTACTTTGACAGCCTTCGATGAGGTTTTCTTCTGTTTTATATTGGTTATCGAGTGGTGAAAGTTCGTTACCTAAGTCGATAAGCATTTGATATTATCCATCAATCAGCGAAATCGTTGAACTCTTCGATCACTTCGTGCTTGTATTTGATTGATTGTCATACCTTTGATTAGTTATGCCTCAGAAAGCCTTTTGAGGTGCTTTCTGAGGTGGGTTCCTGTGGTGTTTTCAATTATTTTCTTTTTGTGTTGCCCTTCGCAAGTCCTTTGTTCATAAGGGTTTTTGCTCTTGGGTTAGAAAAAGCATTGACTTTGCGATGCAACACTGCTTTTTAGGTGTAGTGCATTGCTTTTTGAGGTGCAAACTCATAGCTTTTGCCAGGCAATGTGTTGTTTAGAGGCTACAGTAACCAGCTTAAACACTTTGTCGTTAGGGGCGCACTTTGTCGGTAACGAGGGATTGAAACGTTCCAACCTTTCTCTACCTTTTCAACTGGATTGAGGTCGTATCGAATTTCATTTGCATCGAGATACATCACTCCAGTGGTAGGTCCTGTGATCAAAATACGTTCTCCTTTCTCTATTTTCAGAAGCGGTAACAGCAATCTCTGCCACGCCTATTTTAGAGAAATATTTTTACTACTTTTGCCCTACAAGTACTTTCTTTTCGGTGGCTGCACTACCATAGTTTTGTTCCATTCGCCCAGCTTTTGGCCTTGATATAGCCGTCCCAAAAGCCACGATTGAACACTTTTGATAGCTCTTCATGTCCCACTTATCCTTCTTTTCTTCAGTGAAAGTGTCGTTTAATACGCTCTCAATGAAGCTTTTATAGCATGTAACTACCTTGTAAACATACTCTGGTCCACGTCACGACCTTCGATTTTGAATACTCTACCCGCATCCATCATCTTATCGATGAACCTAAGGTCTTAAGGTCTTTAGGACTCATGATGTATTGATTATCTACTTCGAGCTCAGTGCCTGTTTCTTTGTCGGTAACAATATACGAACGACGGCATAGTTGACGGCAATCTCCACGATTAGCCGAATGTGCTTCGTTGTCGATACTTAAATAACACTTGCCCCGATACATGCCACTAGTGCGCCATGGCAGAACATTTCAATGCGGATAAAGCTCGCCATTAGGGACCTCGAACATCGTCTTCTATAATGCGACGGTGTATCTCTGACACTTGTTCCATATTGAGTTCACGAGCCAATACCACTACATCGGCATATTGAGCATAGAACTTTAACGAATCGATATTGGTGATGTTGAGCTGTGTAGACAGTGAACTTCTACGCACAACGCTACGACAATACATAATAACTGCAACGTCGGCGGCAATAACTGCGCTTTACTTTTTGCTTCCTTTGCAGCGTCTGCTATGCGGTGCATTGTTTCGATATCACCTCCGTAAATAATAGTGTTCACGGTCAAATAGCTCTTTATTCCGTGTTCAGAACATATCGAAGCTATTTCGTGAAGATCGTCTATTGTGAAGTGATTGGCTGAATGTGAGCGCATATTTAGCTGTCCAATACCAAAAGTAAATGGAGTTCGCTCCTGCCTGGTGCTGCCATTAAGCTCTCTCTCTGAGCCCACTGGAGCCATTATTTCATACTTATTTATATCCTGTTCTTTAATCATGATGTTGCAAAGTTACGTAAAACTCTTCAGTAATTGATATTTTATTACATTATTATATATAGAAAACAATGAATTATTTGTACTTTTGTGACCGTTTGAATGCTTTGTATTCAGGACTTAAAATGAGAAACATCATCATTTGTTAGGATGTGACTTTAAAAATGTAAAGAAATATGATTAAAAATATAATTTTCGACTTCGATGGAACGATTGGCGATTCTACTGCCTTTAATTGTGCAATGCTTTCAAGATACACTTTTCAGAGCTTAACTTGCGTGTTTGCACTGCTCAAGAGTGCCGAGAAACCATTGGTTTGCCCTAAGAGCTGCCTTTGTGCAACTTGCAGGCGTTGATAAAGACATGCAAAGAGCAATGTGTTTGCGACCTATGAAAAGGTGTTTAGGCGTAACAATAAGCCTGGTTGTGTTCCGCCTTTCGAGGCATGTTATCGATACAATTCACGAGTTGGCACGTCGTGAAATACAAATGACTATCGCCACAAGTCGTCGCTCTTGGTCGGCAAAAAGGCTTTGCTCGAGGAAATGAAACTCGATTCTTTTTATGCCCTATATCCTTGGTGCTGAGCGAGGGTTTCGAACCACAAACCGCATCCCGAACCCGTTCTAAAAACGTTAGAAGAACAGCACTTTAAGCCCGAAGAAACGATTGTTGTGGGCGACACTTGGTTTTGATATTGAAATGGGAAAAAGGGCTGGTGTGCGCACAGTTGGCGTTACTTTTGGAAATGGAACGAAAGAAAGTTTAGAGCAAGCAGGCGCAACTTGGATTATAGACGACTTTGCTTTGCTGCTCGATATCATCGACAAGAGGCATAATAAAAGAAGAACAGGCCTCTAAAGGGGTCTGTTCTTCTTTTTCTATATGTCTGTTAAATCTCCTCTGTTTTATAGCCTATTAAGGTGTATAAAGCAATTGTCTCTATGTTTTTCACATTTGTTTTCTCATGCTAATAGCATGCTGTGTTTGTGGTATTTCTAACAATATTCTTCGCCTTTCTTCACTTGTACTTCTGTAACATACTTGCAAGATAGAGAGCCGAAGAGTCTTCTTTTTGCATATAAGGAGCACATTGTCTTGTTCAGCAACAATGTAATCGTCGGAGTCCATTGATAACTGCAAGCTTGCCTTGAGGCAGCTTTACAACGCAATTAGAGCAGTCTTCCATTAGCACATCGCTATCAATTATCACGTTATCTGTGCCGTCATTGCTCTTTTCTTCATATATACTGTGCCATGTTCCCATATCAGCCCAACCGTAATCACACTTTAATAAATAGGTATGTGAGGCCCTTTCTAAAAAGCGTTCTGTCGATAGGTATGTTGGGATATTCATAATAATTGGTTTCAAGAAAAGCCTTTCTTCTTCCAATGTGGCGTTAGGTTCTGCTCATCTAAGGTCTTTAGCACCGTAGGAAGCAGCTATAGGTGTTCTGAGCAGTTGTTTTGCACTTGCAAAGAACATACCTGTGTTCCAATAAAACTCGCCACTGTCTACAAATAGCTGTGCAAATTCACGGTTAGGTTTCTCTGTAAACGACTTAACGGTATAGATATCGTGATCTACATTGTCGCCTCTTTTGAGATGTAACCATAGCCTGGTTCGGGTCGAGTTGGACGCACTCCCATAGCCACAATGGCCTCCTTTTTCCTTCTCCATAAACGACAAAGCTTCGTGCACATTGGCTCTAAATGCATCCTCATTGCGTATGTCTTGGTCGGAAGGAGTTACCAAAATGGTAGCTTTTTCGTCTAATTTTGTAATGCGATAAGCCGCCCATGCCACAGCTGGAGCAGTGTCTTTGCGAATGGGTTCGTCCTAATATTTGATCGTCAGAGATATGAGGTAATTGTTCTTTTACAATTGAAACATATTCTCGGTAAGTGCTGATTATAATGCGATTTGCGGGTACTAAGCGAGCAAGTCGGTCGTATGTTTTCATTTGCAATTGCGTTCTTCCCACACCCAAAAGAAGTCTATAAAATTGCTTTGGATATTCATTTCCTACTCGAAGGCCATAAGCGTTTTTCCTTTGCCTCAGCAAGTATCAAAACAATATAAATGATCAATCAGTTCCATAGTAATACAAGGTTTTTATTAGTGAGCAACTGCCTATTTTTTCTTTCTTCAAAGATAATATAGGAAATAGCATACCTTTTAGGGTGATAAAAAGTATAAAATACCTAATAGTTGTGATACTTTCACTTTTTGTTGACCGTGTTTTTGATTTATTGTCTTCTGTTGATAAACTACGAATTACTATGCCTTTTAGATCTCGTCCAGCCTCTACTTGCCGCACAACTCGTTCGGTTAAGCGATCCACTCCGTTAGGATCATACTTCTTTTTGAGGCTTGCTCCGAACACCCAAGCAAAGGCTTGATAGAATCCTGCACGCACAGGTCCGAGGAAAGCCTGTATCAATCCGTAGGAAGAAGAGTTGCTTTCTCGATATATAAGCAATAAGTAGTTTGCCCTGACTATACGAAAGCTTCTTCATTCGAGGCGTATATTCTCGTTTAATGCTCTCTTCTACCACCTTCATATGGGCATCTTTTCGCCTTTTTATTAGGCAAAGTTTCGAGATATTCGTATGTTTCTATAATGATTTTGTTCACCTCTTTGGCAATGGGTAGCACCTTTTTCACGTTTAACACAAGACGATTATAAGCCCTCACGTTGCTTTTTCATTCTCGAAAACAGGTTGTGGATACACATAAACATTATTCATTTGAATACTGAGATGCTGTCTTTCCCGTGCAAAACCTTGCCCACTTTAATCATAAGGAACAACATACAGGATTGTTTAAGTCGACATCAGTTGGGGAGGAGGTTGTCGTCTTGATCTTCAATTTGTGCCGAGATGGCGGTAGTGAAGAAGATAGTTATCAATAAAAATATAACTCGAAGCCTTGCCATAAACAATCAATTGTGTCTTTTCGAAACCCTTTTTGGGGGTCATTTGCATGTAGAGCAAAGGAACAATATAAATATGAGAAATGAGCAAATTTTTAATAGTCTGTGTTTTAGCACCATTTCTCGTGCTTCAATACCCCTTTTTAATCGCATTGCTCTGCTTTGCAACCCCCAACACATAGGCCTTGAAAAAGCAATGTCATTTGGTTCTTGCGTAAAAGCAGTGCAATTGCACCTCAAAAGCATTGTGAGGCCTCAAAAGCAATGTTATTGCAAAGCCAAAAGTAGTCCTTTAGAATGGATAAGAAAGATGTTTGAAAATGAATGAGATACAGCTCTCGAATTGTTCGAGCTTTATACATCTAAGTGTAAGTTAGTGCTTCATTTTTATGCCAAAACTTGGCCCAAAAAGATAAAGTAAAAGGCAATTGCAGTAACTAATCCTGCGATTGTGTCAATGGCATAGTGAGCTACAGATATATACGCTGCCATGCACAAGAAGGCAAAGAAAGGCATAAGTGTCCAAAACAACCAACGGTTTTGCGTGCGCCATGCCAACAACATACACACAGCTGAGACTCCAACATGTGAGCTGGGGAAGGCTGCAGTGGGTCCGTTCTCCCGCCTCTTTAGCACTCTCTACGGTTGATAAAATATGCCATTCGAGTATCAGGACCAGAGAACAATCGGTATGTGTATTGAAATAGTGTCCAACGGCAGGAAGATGCCTTTCGAAAACGCTATCCATTCAATCGCTTTAAAGTAGAATGGGTCCAACCACGGGCAAAAGTCGTGTCTTGCATAGTAAACCGCGAACGAAGCGATGATGACAAAGCGCAACGTTGAAAGTTTTTGTAATCGTAGAAGAAATAAAATAGAACCAAAAACACCATCATTGGATAGTAAGACACACATAGCCCTAAATCCATTAATTCGCTAATGATGCTGACGAAAAGACCTGAGAGAAACCCACACAGATGGCTGAAAAACCGAAGAGCAGCTGCTCGCATGTTGCAAACCAATGGTCGAGGTTTGGGAAGATTCTAATGATCTCATAAGGCGTCAGGATACCACCATGCTAAGAGCCCAGATTGCGCTAACACTCGTGCAAGTTGTGTGAGTTTGCATGGCACAAAGTCTGTAAACAATCCACAAACCCATTGTCATTGCCACAATTCTAAAGGCGTCCCCACAACATAGATTCAGGGTTTTCCTAATCGTGTGTGGGTAAATAATATCACCAAAGTGGTGAGCACTAAATAGGCTAACACAGGCCCATTCTAAAGCCAAAAGACCTTTTCTCTGGCTTTGTTTTCTATCTTGAATAAGTCTGAGGTAATAAAATGCTTCATGAGTGTTGAAACCTATTAAATTTCGCCTCGTTCTCTATACCATTGACACGGTGAGATGAACGCCTTTTTCTAGCGTCAAACGATGGATGATAACCCAATTCGTCGACAGTTGGCTCGATATTACATCGCCACTGCGTTGTTTTAATATGTTGCATTTGTCGTTATTGAGCGCAGTTACTTTGCCTGTTATGCGTGAAAGTCGTATTCCGAAAACGAAATGTGTAACAATACGCAAAACCCATAGCGGAGCCACTATACAGAAAGGGCACTACAGGCATTACCCAATTCTTGCGAATAAGGTCGCTAAAGTGGCGTGATGAATAAACTTACCTTGACCATCAGAAATGAAATATGCTACCGCTCCTCGGTCAAAGGCAAGGAAAACCACTTGAACAACGTCTTGAACATACACAAAAGTGAGGTCTTGTTTGCTTGTAACCCGCAGCAAAATCGATATGATTTTTAATGCTTTTTGGCCATCATGAAATAGTCTTTTCACGTGGACCGTACACACCTGACGGTCTAAGAATAATGTAAGGGAAATTGTTTCCTATTGGAGTTGATATACTCTTCAGCGGCAAAGTTTGCTCTCAGCATGTACGCCGTGGTTAGACAGGAACATCTGTTTCACATCTCTTTGTAGGGTTGTTGTTCGTGAACAGGGCCGTAAACGCCTTAGCGAACTGATAAAAATAAAGCGTTTAGGCATCTTCACGCACAGCCAAGAGCATTGACAAGGTTCTTCGTTCCTTCTGTGTTTGCTTTGAAAAGTCGTCCTATTGATGCATTTTGTGGCTCCAGCAGCATGTGATTATATAATCAGATGTGTTGTTAGCAAGCTGTTTTTGAGCGTTTCTTCGTCCGAAAGGTCAAGTTCTACACGTCTTATTCTTTCGTCACTAAGGAACTCTTTTCGAGCTATTTGAGCGTATTGCAGCCCACGTTTCCATACCACGACGCGGAGAGCCTTTCAGCAATAGAAGCTGCCAATAAAAGCCGCTTGCGCCTGTGATTAATACTTATCTCTTTGCAGATTGATTGTTATTTGCGGTTGCAAAGATAAACAATAATCTTGATAGAAGCAAAACACTGCTTTGTTGCTTTGTTATCTCGTTCTAAATGGGGGTTTATCCTTCCAACCGCCTATCTATTAGGGGTGGATAGCGTTGATGTCGATTTTTATTTCGCCCAGTTCTATCATGGCATTAAAGGGAGATAAAACCCAAATTGATGCGTTGTGAGGCGAAATAGTGCAACTTGTCAGCTTATTTTCGTGCAATAAGCGTGTTCGCAGTGCCTTGTGAAGCGGTTGCAGGGGGTTAGATAGCGATGTCCACCAGAGCCACATTACAATAAGAAGTGTCGGTGATGAGGCTGTTTTTTTACAATTAAAACATCGCTTTCTTGTTGTCTCATAGCATAGAGCTCGTTGAGCACCAAGCGGTTAGTTGATTTGTAAGTGTAACTATTTCGTTGTTTCTGATTTATTTTGTTGAAGTGATAATGACGATTATAAGTTCTGAACGATGTTTCTACCAATTTATTGCAATCGTAAACAATGCGCACCTTTAATGGGTTCGGCTTTGCAAAGGCACGCGGGTAAGAAGTGTCGATATGCTCCGACCGCTACGTCCAAACACTTTAGCTTTTTGCGTTTCTGATGAAACGGCATTGTGATAGGCCAAGTTTAGGGCGCAATTGTTCACCACTTTAATCGTTTCTACATATTGGCACATAGGTTTTCTCAATCAATTCGTTATATTTCTTCTTGCTATTTGCTTTATGAAGATACCACCTCCGCCTTATAGGTCATCTTCCGTTGTGAATGTCGTGATGAAACGAATCATCACAGCGCTATCAACTATGCCCTTAGAGTAGGTTCCCATCACCAGCATAAAGCTCTGTCATAGTTTTCGATGTCTTTAGAATCTGAACTGTGCGTTCTTTGGCGCACCCGTTATCGAACCCGCAGGCAAGAGCTTAAAGATCACCGTTCCAGGTTTGTTGATATATGGAAGTAGCGTGCCTTTTCACCTCAGAACTGGGTTTGAATAAGCGTCCTTTGTTCGTTTCTTTTAGCTTGTCGACATAGCGATATCGGGGCACAGACATTGTTTTGCCACCATACTAAGGTCGTTTTCTTATCAGGTCAACAACGTTGCATGCTCGGCAGTTTCCTTCTTTATTGTCGAGCAATTGTTGACCAGCTGCATCGCTATTCCTTGTATAGTGCCCTTCATAGGATAGCTTTAATGATGTTATGGTTGATCGTTACAAAGTCAAGGAGAACACACCATCATATCATTCACCCAGAGCCATATTTAGCCGTAGATGCGTTATAGATATGCACAAAGAGAGGCCGGTTTCAATGCCAATGGGTTGCGTGAGATTAGCAAGATAGCTGCTCGTGCAGACGGCTGTTGAAGCGCTCCATTTTCGCCTTGTAATCGCTGGCTGTTGGCGTGGACAACAGTTCCACACAATATCGTTAAAGGAATGTTTTTCAGCTCGGTGTCGTTCCCTTTTCCGTTGAAAGAAAAGCGCAAAACAGAGCTATCTATCGTGTCGATGGGCAACACAATAGCCTTTCGTTGTTTGATAATTGATAACAAACAAACATCGGCGCATAGCCAGTTCGTCCATGCGCTCAATAGCCTCTGATTATTAATAAGGACTGCAGTTGGGTAGGCATCTATTCTCCCTAAAGGAACGTCGCCCTTAACAGCCTCGAAGAAAGGTGCTTCTTCACGCAAAGATATCGTCGTAGATAAAGTCTACAATAGTGTGTTAAGTGTCCGTCGGCAAGATATTCCATTTTACCGTCTTTTTGGGCAATGACAGGAATGATAGAGAGGTCTTCTGGAGAAGATATAAGGAGGCGTAAGAAATCGTAGAGCGGTTGAATAAGAATGTTTCTTTGTGGTCTTTCTATTCAAACTTGCTGTTCTCTTCGTATATTTCGTGGTATTGAACATACTTACTCTTTATTCTTTTCAAGTAGAAGTCGAACTTTGTTCGAAAGCAATTTTGTAAGAAGTTAAAGGTGTCAAAATAGTTGGCTATAGCACGCAAGCACCACTTTAAGGTCGTAAGTCCACTGAGCACTTTTCTATTAAAGTCGATGTAATATGCAATGGCTTCTTCTTTCTGTTCTACCGTTAAAGCTGACAAATTGTCTTCAACTTTAGCATCATAGCTTTGCTTCCGTGCATCGCTTTGATGTACCTATGGATTTGACGAGCCATCTCATCGCATAACAAACTCATCGATTCTTTTCTTGTTCAATAGGGTCGATGTAGAGGTCGTTAAAGTTCTCTTTGAGTAATTATCTTTGTCATATTACCTCCTTTTGGCTCAGCGTAATGATATGACAATCCCAGCATTTATTGTCTTTCTTGCTCAGACAGAATGCATTTCTTTTGTTTTTGAGGCGTGCGACAGCGTGGCGGTGTCAGTGCCGTTGTGTCAGAAGTGATGTGGAGTGGGCGAGTAAAAGCAATGCTATTAGAGGGTAAAAGCATAGCTTTTGAGGTGTAAAGGGGTGCTTTTTGCTTGCAAAGGTCAATGCTTTTACAAACAACAAACGTCAAAGTTATTGTGTAGCAAGGAGATAGAGAAAGGTGGGCAGCTGGATAGAGAAGAGTGTTGGGAAAGGTAGAAGAAGGACTGCAAGGAATGAAATGAGGAATCTGATGTGCAAGATACAGCCTGTGGAAGAGTAGAGATAGTTGAGAATGGACAAAGTGTGAGGAATAGGAACTTAAAATAGAGAAATTGGATAGAAAAGAACAGACGATAGCAATAAAAAGGGGTGCCCTTCTGCACTGGAGAAAGGGCACCTCTATCAGATTTATATATATTTTGTGATTGAAAAACATCCAGGTTATTTTATTTGCCTTTAATCATTATTAGTAGCATTTTAAAGCAGCTTTATCGGGCTCCTCAATGCGTGTGGATGATTGGCTGGCTTATGATGATAGTTTCGCCCGCATGATTACAGTTCTTTCCACTCCGTCAATCTTAATAACCGCTTCGCCATCTAGCACTTGTACGGTTTTGCATCGAATGGTGCAGAGTGTTCTTGAAAGATGCTTGTCCTGCGTCGAAAGCCAAATAGGAGTAAGCTTACCAGCATCGTTGTGTAAGAATTCTTACTCACGATTCCGCCTTCAGAATAGTCGATCATTTCTTGTGGAATAAAGCTGTGTTCCTTTTCTATTTCTCTTTCCATTTGAATGTAATTTTATTGGGTTAATCTTTTAATTAAATGGCTATAGTAACCGACAAACACCATGCCATAAATAAATGTTGATAACAAATGTTACCGAGTTTGCACTAAAACAGATTTTTATTTATATTTGCAAATAATTATGGAGAAGAAAGTTTTGAAGGCTCTTTGCTATGCAGTGTCTTCAATGGCATGAGTCCTGGAAGAGATAACTGCATTGATTGAGCCTATAGGATATAAAGCTTGTAGAATATAGTAAACGTGACATTTACTTATTAGCGTAGGTATGCCTTGCAAGTATGCCGACATCATTATCGAAGGCGAATTGGTCGCCCGCATGGTTAGTTTGTCAGTGGTCAGCTTTGCTGAAGTTAGCCGTCTTTATTCGGGTGATATCATTTCCTCCCGCCTTCATTTTCGCCATAATGATAAGAGCACGCCTCAGGAGCAGCGTTGAGACCGATAGTGCAACGCTTATTTTAGAATGCAGCCCCTCTACTTTAAAATATTTGATAGACACCTCACGAGGGGTGATAAGAATGAACTCGGTCTCGCCTCTTTGTCGAATATTGATGTGGCTTCTTAACCGCGAAAATGCGCCTATTAAGCTTCTGTTCACCCGTTCGTGAAAAGGTGTCGTATTTCATCTTAGAAGCTGCGGGTAAACAGCGATCAGACGTTATTCGTTTGGATAGTCACGACAAGAGATTGCCGAGAGCTTTGGAATTGCAGTTTTCGCTACTTCGTTGCTTGTCAGAATTGGCAGGATGGAGCCATTAAGGTAGAAGGCAAGACCATAACCATACTGATCGCTCTAAGATGTAGTGCTTTTATGTGCTTTCACCCACTAAACGCCAACAAAGAGGGCCCACTCTGCTCAATAACCCATTCGATTACACTCCACCCCTTATGTATTAGGGGCTGCAGAGCAGGTTCGTGAGGATATAAAACAACATATAAGTCGTGGCACGAAGAGGCAAAAGGCAAGATGTTTGGGGTTTTGTTAGTAGAAAAGCAGATGAGTGAGCGGGGTTATTTGACTGCCTTTTCGGGTCAAATAGGGCGGTTCGGGCAATTGGGAAGGATATGTTCCTGGTGTATAACTATTTAGAAGCAGGGCAATATTTTATGTCTACGAGGCAGAAATTAGTGAGGTGAATCTGTAAAATAGAGGCTTTGAATCGTCAAACGATTATATTTCTTCTCAACTCACGTTCTTTCTATTGAAAAAAGAGGCTGAAAAGGCGATAGAAGAGCATTGCAAGCAGATGGCAAAGGCAAAGGCTTTACGAGACGATTTCCAGCAAACCAACCTCGATTCGTGCGCTCTGAACGGTTATTGAATGAGAGTCGTTTTAAGAAAGCAGAGCTAAAAACGAATGAAAAGCATTATAATGAGTGTTTAGAAGAGGTTAACCGCCAGATAAAGGCGGTTGAAAGCGAGATAGAAGTAATGAAAGTGCAGCAAAATACGTCGGACGCCTGCAACATGGCTTTTTTGAACGCTTTGAAATGCTGAACAGCAAAGGAGAAAAGGTAATTTAATCGTAATTTTCAACGACTTTGAGCAGAAAATGCCCCCTCTGGGTCGGGAGAGTTGTGCTCCAAGTTATTTCAATATGCTTTTCAACACAATATGCGCCCCTTAGCCATCGCAGAGTTTTGGGTTGGCGACCACCTCGGCAGATTATCGGACACGATGGCTATTTTTATCCTGCTTGTAAACACACAAGTGTGAGCCTATATTGAGATATATAAGAAGGCGTTTGATGCAAGAAGGGCAAGAAAGCCAAACGCTGGAGCTATTCCTTACAACGCTATTTGAAGACGAAAGTATTAGGAGTGGTGGTGAAACCTGGTGGTGCGCCGATGTTGAGGGGCACCATTCGTTGGCATCGGTAGAGCGACCGATGCGCAACGAATATCCTTAGCCGACAGTCCGCCGTTGATTGTTCACCGTTTAGATATGGACACTTCGGGCATTATGATTACTGCTAAAACAAAGCAAGCCCATAAGTGTTTGCAAGAACAATTTGCTCTTGCACCAAGTGAAAAAGCGATATATTGCGGTGTTAGAGGGCGTTTTTACGCATCAACCAACATGTGGTTGCATTGGTAATTTCTTTGCTTCCGAACGAATGAGTCCGTTGCAAATGGTAGACGATGGTATGGAAAGGAAGCAACGACCTATTATCGTGTAATGGGGTGGAGAAAGCAGCGCACAAGGGTGGCTGGCTCTTTATCCTCAAACGGGGGCGCACGCATCAGCTAAAGGGTGCACTGCTCGTATCGTGAAGAGTTTGCTCTTCCCTATCGTGGGGATTGTCTCTACGGAAAAGCGACACTCGTTTGCATCTTCATGCTGCCGCTATTTGCGTTGAAACATCTGCAAATGGCAAGAGAATGGTGTTTAAATCAGTCCACCTTTTTAAATATATAGAGAACAAGAGCATTTATTGTTTTATTTAACTTTTGCGAAATATTCTCTTCTATAAAAGTGTCCTTATGTCAGAAGTTTTTCCTAATTTTACGCCATTAAACCTAGAATAATTACATCTATAACTAGTAAGTCAAAAGACATGACAAAGAGCAAAAATGTTACTAGCCCTTTTTGGCGGTAGTAGCTCTTCCACAGCTCGTTGTGTGCTCAATTTAATTGGAAATACACAGTGAGAGAAGGGCAAAATCGTTACAGAAGTCTCTAAATCGAAGCACCAGGTCAAACCACAGCTCTTGAGTTAAGAACACCCAAAATGCCTAAGGTGTTAGAGTGGGTTTGTGGGTCTTGGAATGAGAGGACCAGGCGCAGTTGCACGCTGGATGCACATTCCTGGTATTGAGGTTGTGGCTCTTTGCGACTATGAAGCAAAGAGAGCTGGAGGCAGAACGTCAAAAGATATTGAGAGAAAACTCGATGCCTGCTGCTGCTATATGGCAGTTACTGTGCTGAAGAGGGTTACAGCACTGCAAACCTGCAAGGATATCGACTTGGTTTATGTCGCAAACAGACTGGGATCACCACTTCCTTGTAGCGAAATGTGCAATGAAAAGGCGGCAAACATGCTGCTATATGAGGTGCCTTCATGCAATCAATCTTAGAGAGATTTGGACACTTATCGACTTATCTGAAAAGACTCCGCTTGCACTGCGTTATGCTTGAGAATTGTTGTTACGACTTCTTCGAACTCAATTCTTTGAATATGGCTCAAAAGGGTGTTTTCGGCGAAGTTATTTATGCTCAAGGTGCTTATAAACACGAACTTTCTGCTTTCTGGAAATACTATTGGAAGAAGAATGCACAAGATAAACTTGGCTGAGATTGGAATATAACATGATTATCGTGGCGACTTCAGTGCAACCCACACCTGGTCCTATCGCTCAGGTGTTAAAATCACCGTGGAGACTGCATGAGAACCTTAGCTGTTATGGATAAGTCGTTCAACGGCAAGAAATTGGAAGAAAAATATACTGGTGAGCCTTGCGAAAAATTTGAAAATGGTGACCAAACAATGACGCTTATCCGCACTGAACAAGGTAAGGTGATTGAAATTCACCACAATGTGATGACTCCACAGCCATATAATAGAATGTATCAGCTACTGGTACTGGGAAGGATTTGCTAACAACATCCTGTTGAAGGTTTCTGCTGTTTCTGCTCAGAAGATGAAGCTGGTGGCGAACCATCTGCTGACAACTTGAGTGGTCACCTATTTATCTGAAAAGGATAAAAAGCGTTAAGAAACATACCCAGTCCAATAATCAAGCGTTATGGCGAGGAAGCTAAGAGGTTGGAGGACATGGTATGGACTTTATCATGGACTCGTCTTGTTTACTGCCCACAAAACGGTCTTCCCATGGACATCGTGACGTATATGATTTGGCTGAATGGTGCTGTCTTGGCGAGCTTGGAGCAATCTCTATGAATAACATTTTATGCCTGTTGGGGCGTGCCAGATTTACTCGTGGCGACTGGAATAAGGTGTGAAGATTCTCCGCGCTTATGCTTCTCCCGCTGATGAGGTTGCTACTATGGCGCAAGCTAAGGTTTTCACTGCTAAATTAAAAGGAGAAAGGAAAACGCTATTGGGACGCTTTCGACAAGAAAAAATAAGAAGAAGTAGTTTTATAAAACACATATTCATTAGTTTTTAGTGATAAGGTTGCTGCTATCACCGCAAAGGCGAAGCAGCGCCTTTCTTTTATATTAATGACGCTGTGGCTTGCTTCGGTGTGTTA
>BNJV01002701.1_pt1 | contig 58880 bp, 75 predicted proteins | sample 8540591 | NCBI WGS metagenome assembly BNJV01 (sample SAMD00202457, study PRJDB9452) | human saliva metagenome | host: Homo sapiens | reverse complement strand
GGAGTTTTGAGACGTTGGGCTCAAAACTAAGTCATGGAACTTCTTTGAAGTTCGCTGACGTCCGTACTCACTTAAGGAAAGTCTCTAAGAAGACTATTTCGGTTCTTTTCTCATTTTTTTCAACCCTTCTTCGAAACTCTTGGAAGGGGCCTCGACTTGGATGGTTTCAAGGGTTAATGGATTGGTAAAGGTCAAGCGGTGAGCATGGAGCATGAGTCGCTCTCCGCGTGCAGGGTTATAGAGAGGGTCTCCGACAATCGGGTGCCCATGATGGGAGAGATGCACCCGGATCTGATGGGTGCGCCCCGTCTTGAGCTGGCATTTGACCAGGCTGTTTCGCCCGATTTTTTTCAGTTGCGTCACCTGAGTTTCTGCATACTGACCTTTGCGTGGATCGACTAAGCGCTTGCGTCGATCGTGGCGATCGCGCCCGATTTTATCCTTGTAGACGATGGTTCTTTGTGCTAAAGCTGCCTTGGATCAAGGCCCAGTACTCGCGTTGGATGTTTTTGTCTTCTAAAATGCGGTTGAGAATGGGCAGGATAAAAGGATTTTTAGCAAATAAAATCGCTCCGCTGGTTTCCTTGTCTAAGCGGTGCACGACGTAGCAGGTAGATCCAACATAGCTGGAAACATGGTTGAGAAGAGCAATTTCTGTCGGCTCATTAGCATGGGTTTTTCATGCCTTCAGGCTTATTGACGATGATGACATGCTCATCCTGATAGAGTTCTTCGACCAGACTCGGGTCTCCGGATGGGAGCTCTTTTTCAGGGTAATCGTCCGCGTCAAAGATCAGCTGGATCTGGTCTCCTTTTTGAACGGGGCTCTGCCAGTTGATGGTCTCGCCATTGACCAAGACGTGCTTTCTTGGTTCGTAAAAAATGCCGGATCTTACGGGGAATGAGGAAGTAGTCCTCAAGCAGCTCTTTCACAGTCATCTGGGGAAAGGATTGTGGAATGGTAAATTGATAGTTCATGACCCTATTGTAGCAAAATCTAAGCTTAAAGAAAACTAAATGGGAGAAGGGGATGAGCTATCTTTTCTTGCTAGGACAAGGATAAGGTGTTACAATAACAGGTATGAATAGAATAAAAGAATTATTTGAAAACCTGATCACTTTTTTTAGAAAGGATCATCCGCCCAAAGCGGTGGCAGAAGAAGTGCCAGACACGGAACTACCGGAAGAGACAGTAGAGCCGACCTATAGTCGCTCAGGCAAGCACAGAAGCAAGCCTCTCTCTCAGCACCCCTTCCGTCGTTTTCTGGCGCCGCTTCCATTTGACCAAGATTCTCCTGATCATTGGGCTAGGCTTTAGCCTCTTGACAGGGGGCTATCTCTTCTACCTTGCTAAGACGACCAACGTCAAGGACTTGCAGAATGCACTGAAGGCGACTACCATTATCTATGATAAGAATGGGGACCAGGCGGGAAGTTTGACCGGGCAAAAAGGAACCTATGTCGAACTCGATGCTATTAGTGAGAATCTGCAAAATGCCGTGGTCGCAACAGAGGACCGGAGCTTTTACAAGAATAGCGGGATCAACTATGGTCGCTTCTTTTTAGCGATTTTGACCCTGGGTCGCTCAGGTGGTGGGTCGACCATCACCCAGCAGCTAGCCAAGAATGCTTACCTGTCTCAGGACCAGACGGTGGAGCGTAAGGCCAAGGAATTCTTCCTGGCGCTTGAAATCAATAAGAAATACAGTAAAAAAGAAATCCTCACCATGTACCTCAACAATGCCTATTTTGGAAATGGGGTTTGGGGAATTGAGGATGCTTCCAAGAAGTATTTTGGGGTTTCAGCCAGTCAATTAAGCCTGGATCAGTCTGCGGTACTCGCAGGTATGCTCAAGGGGCCTGAAATCTATAACCCGCTCTATTCGGTAGAGAATGCGACCAATCGCCGCAATACGGTCCTCCAAAATATGGTGGCAGCTGGTTATATTGACCAGGAAACAGCTGATCAGTCAGCGGCTGTGGATATCCATGGTCAGCTGGTCGATGCCTATGAAGGCAAGTCAGAGGACTATCGCTACCCATCCTATTTTGATGCGGTCATCAATGAAGCGGTCAATGAATATGGTCTGACCGAAGAAGACATTGTCAAAAATGGCTACCGGATCTACACCGAGCTGGATCAAAATTACCAAGCAAGCATGCAGGTGATCTATGACAATACAGCCCTCTTCCCAGTAGCAGAAGACGGCACGCGCGCGGAATCTGGTAGTGTCGCCCTCGATCCTAAGACCGGAGGGGTTCGGGCTCTCGTAGGGCGTGTCGGAAGCGATCAAAAATCCAGGATTTCCGTACCTACAACTACGCGACCCAGGCTGCCCGTAGTCCAGGATCAACCATCAAACCTTTGGTTGTCTATAGCCCAGCTGTTGCTGAAGGTTGGTCGACCAATAAGGAGTTGGACAATAGTACCACCCAATATGGAAGCTATGAGGTTAATAACTATGCGGGAATCCAGTCGAGCCCAACGGTACCAATGTACCAGGCCTTAGCAGAATCCCTTAACCTTCCAGCCGTAGCGACCGCTAATGATTTGGGTCTCGATACGGTCTTTGAATACGGGAAAAAAATTCGGGACTCAACATGGACAAGGTGGACAAGTCGCTTGCCGTTGCCTTGGGAGCTGGTGTGACAACCAATCCGATGCAGATGGCTCAGGCCTATGGCACCTTTGCTAACGGCGGGGTCATGAATGATGCCCACCTCATTACCAAGATCGAAAAATGCAAGTGGCCAAGTGGTCAAGAGCCATAGCCAGAAATCAACCCGAGTGCTCAGTGGATCCACAACGGATAAGATGACCAATATGATGCTTGGTACCTTCAGTAATGGTACAGGGGTGAACGCTGCGCCTTATGGCTATACCATGGCAGGGAAAACCGGTACGACAGAGACCAGCTTTAACAAGGACCTCTCTGGAGACCAATGGGTGATCGGCTACACGCCAGATGTGGTCATCAGTCAATGGCTTGGTTTCCCAACGACCGATGAAAATCACTACCTGACGGACAGTAGTGCTGGGACGGCATCCGAGATCTTCCGCAATGTTGCCAACAGTGTCCTGCCTTATACAGACGGTACTCAGTTTGACTCGGTGAAGAACTCTTATGCTGAAAATGGCATTGCGCCAGTCGGAGAAGAAACGACAGAAACAGATAGCAAAGAAGACAAAGGTTTCTTTGAGGATGTCAAAGAAAAGGCGTCGAATATGGTCGATGATGCGAAAAAAGCAATCGACGAAGCCGATATCCCAGGCAAAGCGAAAAACGCTTGGGATACCTTCAAAGGCTGGCTTGGTTTCTAATCAAAAAAACGATTCAGAAATTCTTCTGAATCGTTTTTTATTTAAAGTTCACTATCTGACAAGCTAAAGGTATCGCCGTGTTGGAGATCCCCGTACTGGTAGCCTCGTTTGAACCAGCGCATGCGTTGCTCTGAAGTTCCGTGGGTAAAGCTATCTGGTACCGAGTAGCCGTAGGCTTGCTCTTGGAGAGTGTCATCCCCGACTGCATGGGCTGCATTCATGGCTTCTTCGATATCGCCGATATCTAGAAGGTTTCGGTCTTGAATGGAGCGGGCCCAGACACCGGCTAGATAATCAGCTTGTAGCTCAATGCGGACACTGATGGCATTTCGTTCCTTTTCAGAAAGACCTTGTTGCATCCGATGGTATTTACCAAGGATTCCCAGCTCATTTTGCACGTGGTGGCCGACTTCGTGAGCGATCACGTAGGCCATGGCGAAGTCCCCGCTAGCCTTGTATTTGGTTGTTAATTCCTTGTAGAAGCTCATATCCAAATAAATATTTTTGTCGGTTGGACAGTAGAAGGGACCAGCCGATGCTTGCCCAACTCCACAGCCTGTCTTTGTCCGTCCGGTATAGAAGACTAGTTTGGGCTCCTGGTAGGTCCGTCCTTCGGCTTGAAAGACCTTGTGCCAATGATCTTCTGTTGTGGCAAGGACCTTGCTGACGAACTCAGCATCTGCATCGTCGACATGGGTCTTGTTGGTGCGCGTGATCTGGCTAGACTGGTAAGAATGAGAAGTCTCGTTTCCAAAGAGTCCACCAAGACTAGCGCCACCACCTCCTAGAAGAACCAGAAGAAGGATGAGGACGATCTTACTCTTGAAGCTTCCGGGCGATAGTAAGATCTGTAAAATGCCCCCGCCAAGGTTACTGTTTCCTGAAGATTGGGAGTAGCTTGCCCTCGACGGTCTTCGATATTTCTACTTTCTTTTAGGTTATCACTTTTCATATTCGTCTCCTTTTGTTTTATTTTACCAAAAATGAGGAAAAAACCAGAGTGATAACGCTTTAGATTTGCTTTTTTCTTGACAGGAGATTTTCTGTTCTTGTCAAAACGTGGAAAACTTGCTATAATGGGGTGAACGGAGGCGTTATGGCATTAAAAAAAGCAAGTCTAGCGTGTACGGTTTGTGGGTCACGCAATTACTCCATTAAGTTGAGTGGGACGCCAAAACCAACACGTCTAGAAGTCAATAAATTCTGCAAACATTGCAGCAAGTATACCATCCATAAAGAAACACGATAGGAGAGAGTTGTGAAATTCATTAAAGATATTTTCGTCTTACTAAAAGATACAACTTGGCCAAATCGCAAGGAAAGATGGAAAAACTTTATCTCAGTGATTGAGTACACCGCTTTCTTTGTTGCATTGATTTATTTGTTCGACAAAGTCATTGCACGTGGCCTATTGCACATGATCAATTTCTTTTAAGAAAAGAAGCCATGAGGCTGGGCAACAACTGTCCAGCCTTTGATTTTTGATAGGAATAACTGCAAGACGCAGTGGTTGATTGGCATCTTTGTTCGCTGTTTTAAAGCTTGCAAAGATGGCCTAATCAACTGTGCGGGTGTGCAAAACGAACTCTTTTTAACCAGTCGGAGTTCTTTCCCACTCCCACTTTTTGTAGTCTTTTTCTTAAAAATAAATCAGCAAACCTCTTTGCATTCCTGCAAAATGTGGTATAATGAAGCTAGGAAAAGGAAAGCCAAGAGGCTTTTTTTAGTATGTTCACAAAAGCTCGAGCAGGCTAAACAGAAAGAAAGGATGCCCAAATGGACAGTTTTGATAAAGGCTGGTTTGTACTACAAACCTACTCAGGATATGAAAACAAGGTAAAAGAGAATCTTTTGCAACGTGCGCAAACTTACAATATGTTAGAAAACATCTTGCGCGTAGAGATTCCAACTCAAACCGTACAAGTTGAGAAAAAAACGGTAAAAACCAAAAGAAATCGAAGAAAACCGCTTCCCAGGTTATGTCTTGGTAGAAATGGTCATGACAGATGAAGCTTGGTTTGTCGTTCGGAATACACCGAACGTTACTGGTTTCGTTGGATCCCACGGGAACCGTTCAAAACCAACTCCATTGTTGGAAGAAGAAATCCGCAGCATCTTGCTCTCTATGGGTCAAACTGTTCAAGAGTTTGATTTGGATGTCAAGGTGGGCGATACAGTTCGTATCATCGACGGTGCCTTCACAGACTATACTGGTAAGATCACTGAAATTGATAACAACAAGGTGAAAATGGTCATTTCTATGTTCGGTAACGATACGGTTGCAGAAGTGAAACCTGAACCAGATTGCTGAATTGTAAGAAAGCGAGAACCCTCCAAGAAAAAAACTTGAGGGTTCATTTCTTCGATGTTTTTTCAGATCGGTAACAACTTTTAAGTACTTGATAGTTGCAGCAGATAGGACAATTACGATTTTATCATTTTGAGGGGACCCTTGGTTTACATAGAGTATTTGTTAGGATTTTTTGAGGTGTGCTTGGCATAGAAGAGGAGAGCTTTAGGAAAACCATCATTAAGAAAGGACCCAAAGTGCAACAAAAAACCCCTATTGCTAGGGGAATTTTTAAAAGATAAAAGATGATAAAAAATTTTATTATCAAGGCGGTAGACGGATTTGAACCGACGATCAAGCTTTTGCAGAGCCGTGCCTTACCACTTGGCTATACCGCCATAACATATAATATTGTAACCTAAAAAAACAAGATAGGTCAAGAAAAAAACTTTTTGCTTCAAATCATTGTAGATGAGGGAATAGTGAAAAAAATCTCTCAAATAGCTTGCGAATTCTAGTGATTTCTGCTATACTTATAGAGTTGTCTAAGACAGCAAATACTCATCTCGGATCCATTGTGGCACCGTTGCCCTTGTGGTCGTGCTGCAAGTTGACGTCTGAGAGAGGAGAAAAAAACAAAAAAGGAGAAACTACTCATGGCAGTAATTTCAATGAAACAACTTCTTGAGGCTGGTGTACACTTCGGTCACCAAACTCGTCGCTGGAACCCTAAGATGGCTAAGTACATCTTCACAGAACGTAACGGAATCCACGTTATCGACTTGCAACAAACTGTAAAAATATGCAGACCAAGCATACGACTTCATGCGTGATGCAGCTGCAAACGATGCAGTCATCTTGTTCGTAGGTACTAAGAAACAAGCTGCTGATGCTGTTGCAGAAGAAGCTGTTCGTGCAGGTCAATACTTCATCAACCACCGTTGGTTGGGTGGAACTCTTACTAACTGGGGAACAATCCAAAAACGTATCGCTCGTTTGAAAGAAATCAAACGCATGGAAGAAGATGGAACTTTTGAAGTTCTTCCTAAGAAAGAAGTTGCATTGTTGAACAAACAACGCGCTCGTCTTGAAAAATTCTTGGGCGGTATCGAAGACATGCCTCGTATCCCAGACGTAATGTACGTTGTGGATCCACATAAAGAACAAATCGCTGTTAAAGAAGCTAAGAAATTGGGTATCCCAGTTGTAGCGATGGTCGACACAAACACTGACCCAGATGATATCGATGTTATCATCCCAGCGAACGATGACGCTATCCGCGCTGTTAAATTGATCACTGCGAAAATGGCTGACGCTGTTATCGAAGGACGTCAAGGTGAAGACAGTGTTGCTACAGTAGAAGCTGAATTGGCAGCTACTGAAGGTCAAGCTGATTCAATCGAAGAAATCGTTGAAGTTGTAGAAGGCGACAACGCTTAATTTCATTCAATAAGTAACGAACCTAAGAGGGCAGGGCTCAGCCCGACCCTCTTATTTTATTAAAAAATATAGGAGAACAAAAATGGCAGAAATTACAGCTAAGCTTGTAAAAGAATTGCGTGAAAAATCTGGTGCCGGTGTCATGGACGCTAAAAAGGCATTGGTTGAAGTTGAAGGTGATATCGAAAAAGCGATCGAATTGCTTCGCGAAAAAGGTATGGCTAAAGCAGCTAAGAAAGCTGACCGTGTTGCCGCTGAAGGTTTGACTGGTGTTTATGTCAATGGTAACGTTGCAGCAGTAGTTGAAGTAAACGCTGAAACTGACTTCGTTGCGAAAAACGCTCAATTCGTTGAATTGGTAAACGCAACAGCGAAAGTCATCGCTGAAGGTAAACCAGCTAACAACGAAGAAGCTCTTGCTTTGACAATGCCTTCAGGTGAAACTCTTGAAGCTGCATATGTATCTGCAACAGCTACAATCGGTGAAAAAATTTCATTCCGTCGTTTTGCTTTGCTTGAAAAAACAGATGCACAACACTTCGGTGCTTACCAACACAACGGTGGACGTATCGGCGTTATCTCTGTGATCGAAGGTGGAGACGAAGCACTTGCTAAACAAATCTCAATGCACATCGCTGCAATGAAACCAACTGTTCTTTCATACAAAGAATTGGATGAACAATTCGTGAAAGATGAATTGGCACAATTGAATCACGTCATCGACCAAGATAACGAAAGCCGTGCAATGGTTGGTAAACCAGCTCTTCCACACTTGAAAGTATCGGTTCTAAAAGCACAATTGACTGACGAAGTGGTTGCTCAAGCTGAAGAAGATATCAAAGCTGAATTGGCAGCTGAAGGTAAACCAGAAAAAAATCTGGGATAAAAATCATCCCTGGTAAAATGGATCGCTTTCTGCTTGGACAACACTAAAAGTTGACCAAGCCTACACTCTTCTTGCACAAGTCTACATCATGGATGACAGCAAGACAGTTGAAGCTTACCTTGAATCAGTAAATGCTTCAGTTATCGAATTCGCTCGCTTTTGAAGTTGGTGAAGGTATCGAAAAAAAGCTGCTAACGACTTTGAATCAGAAGTTGCAGCTACAATGGCAGCAGCTCTTAACAACTAAGAATACAAAAAAAGAGGTTTCGATGGGAAACCTCTTTTTGTAAGATAAATTCATCTAAATAACTTTCCTTAGGTGAGTACGGACGTCAGCGAACTTCAAATAAGTTCCATGACTTAGTTTTGGACCTAAGGTTCCAAAACTCCCGAGTGCTAGAAACATGATTGTTTCTAGCACTTTTCTCACAGCGGAAAGTTTTAGTAGATGACTGAGTAATTCTAATAAATAAATTTTTTTGTTTTATAGAATTTATTAGATTTGTAAAAAAACAGTTTGTCTATACTCTTAGAGGAACGGGAATCTTTTTTTATATGTAAAAACTGAAGCCGTTGCTTCAGTCTTTTATTTAATGTGCGAAGGTATCGATTCCTAGAAGCAGGGACAGGGTTCCCATGATGAGGCCGGCTAGGATCACTCCGAGCATGACTGCGAGGCTACTGCGTTTGAAGTCCCAGTCAAGGATGGAGGCTGCAAGAGCTCCGGTCCAGGCACCAGTTCCCGGAAGAGGGATTCCTACAAAGAGCAATAAGGCCCAGAAGATTCCCTTGTCTCCTGCAGCTTTTTCTAATTTCTGTCCGCCTCTATGGCCCTTATTGAGACACCAGCTAAAAAAGCCTCCGATGATCGGTTTTTTTGCGCCCCAAGTAAGAATATGGCGGGCGAAAAAGAAGATCAGAGGGACAGGGAGAAGGTTTCCGATCACTCCTATCAGGAGCGCTGTCCATAAGGGAATACCATTTGCAATGGCAAAAGGGATGGCCCCGCGCAATTCAACAAGGGGCACCATGGAGATCAGGAAGGTAAAGATATATTTCATTAGTCAAGCCTTTCGATTAGTCTTCTTCATTCTATCGTATCTTTTCTCAATTGACAACTATGATCTTTTTTAATCTTTTATCTTGACTTTCTGGTGGAGGAAGCATATAATAAAGACATAGTTAATTAGAATCATTATAAAAAAGGAGAAATGACATGACAACTATGAAACATGAAGCAGCTACTGATGTAGCAACTTTTGCACCTTCAAATAAAGAAACTCTTCCAGAAACAAAAGCAATCTTGAACCAAGTCGTAGCAGATCTCTACGTGGCTCACATTGCCCTTCACCAAGTACACTGGTATATGCGTGGACGTGGCTTTATGGTTTGGCATCCAAAAATGGACGAATACATGGACAGCTTGGATGCAACCTTGGATGAAGTGAGCGAACGCTTGATCACTCTTGGTGGAGCTCCTTATTCTAGCATGACTGAATTTTTGGAACACAGCAATATTGAAGAACGCCGTGGAACATTTACGAAAAATGTAGAAGAAAGCTTGACACGTGTTCTTGAAATCTTCCATTACCTTGATGGCCTTTACCAAAAAGCTTTGGATGTTACCGACGCTGAAGGCGACGATGTAACCAACGATATCTTTGTTGGGGCTAAAGCAGAACTTGAAAAGAACATTTGGATGGTGGCTGCTGAACTTGGTCAAGAACCAGGATTATAAGATCATAAAAAAATAGAAGCCGTGGGCTTCTATTTTTTTGGTTTGTAGGAGATTTCCACTAATTAAAGGAATTCTTAATCTAACTATAGTTGGAGCGAAATCGAGGCCTATCGCTCCTCTTTTTTTGGTATAGTTAATATGTGATTTTCTGTAAGCATTCGCAGGTATAAGAAAGCGCTTACAAATTTAATTGTTAATCCTAAGAGGAGGTTTTTATGGGAAAGTCTTTTTTTGAAAAGCGTCCTGTTTTTAGTATTCGTAAGCTCTCAGTTGGAGCTTGTTCTGTTGTGATTGGGATTTCTGCCTTGGGTCTTTCAAGGGTCCATGCGGAAGAAAAGCCAGCCCTCGAAAGTGAACCGACTTCGATTGAGACACCAAGTGTTGTGACGGAAAATTCAGGAACGGAAGTTCCTGAAGCTGTTGCAAGAGTTTCGGAAGCTCCAGCTGTGATCACCCCTACCAGAGCTGAGGAAAAACCAGCGTCTCAAGACGATGGTCAACCCGTTTCTACTTCATCTGAGCGTGCTACAGAAACGGAAGCAACAGCTACTCCAGATCAAAATCGTGTAGCGGAGGATATTGTGCAAGATCGAGAACGTGATTTTAATAAAGATTGGTATTTTAAATTGAATGCGGCTCCTGGTGCAGAAGGGCGTCAAGTGGATGTCAAGGATTGGAAAAATTAGATCTTCCTCATGACTGGTCTATTTTCTTTGATTTTGATCACAACTCTCCTGCTCAAAATGAAGGGGGTCAATTAAACGGTGGAGATGCTTGGTATCGTAAGACCTTCCGTTTGGATGACAAAGATTTAGATAAGAAGGTCCGCTTGGAATTTGGCGGGGTTTACATGGATTCCAAAGTCTATGTAAATGGACAATTTGTCGGTCATTACCCAAATGGCTACAATGCCTTTTCTTATGATATTACTCCTTATTTGAACGCAGATGGAAGCGAGAATACCATCGCCGTTCATGTGGTCAATCAACAACCAAGTAGCCGTTGGTATTCTGGTAGCGGGATTTACCGGGATGTTAAGCTGAGTGTGACGGACAAGGTTCATTTAGCGCAGTATGGGACTACGATTACGACCCCTCAGTTGGAAAAACAGCAAAATGGGGCAGTAGATACAGTGGTGAAGAGCCGCATTGTCAACCAGGATGATCAAGCCCATAGTATTTATGCGGAATATGAAATTGTCGATCAAAATGGCCAAGTGGTGAGCGAAAAAACGCGCAGTGAAGCACAAGCTGTTCTAGCAGGTCAAGAGATCAACCTATCTCAAACCTTGCATGTTGAAAAACCAACCCTCTGGGATGTGAAAACGGATCATCCAGCTCTCTATACCTTGTATACGCGGGTTTATCGGGATTCGCAGTTGGTCGATGTGCAAAAGGAACGCTTTGGTTATCGCTATCTGAACTGGACGCCAGAAGGTGGCTTCTTCCTCAATGGGGTGGCGACGAAATTCCACGGGGTATCCCTTCACCATGACCACGGGGCTCTTGGAGCTGAGGAAAACTACAAGGCTGAATACCGTCGTCTCAAACAGATGAAGGACATGGGAGTCAATGCGATCCGGACGACCCACAACCCAGCGAGTGAACAAACCTTAAAAATTGCGGCTGAGTTGGGCTTGATGGTTCAAGAAGAAGCCTTTGATACCTGGTATGGTGGCAAGAAGCAATACGATTATGGTCGTTTCTTTGAAAAAGATGCCACTCACCCAGAAGCTCGTAAGGGGGATACTTGGTCAGATTACGATCTACGGACCATGGTAGAGCGGGGACAAGAACAATCCAGCCATTGTCATGTGGTCAATCGGTAACGAAGTCGGTGAAGCAGATGGTTCAGACAAATCTGTCGCAACCGTTCGTCGCTTGGTCAAGACCATCAAGGACGTGGATGCAACCCGCTATGTCACTATGGGAGCTGATAAATTCCGCTTTGGCGATGGATCAGGAGGCCATGAAAAAGGTAGCAGCAGAGCTCGATGCGGTTGGATTTAACTATTCAGAGGCCAACTATGAAAGCTTACGGGCCAAAACATCCAAACTGGCTCATTTATGGTTCGGAAACCTCTTCTGCAACGCGGACACGGGGCTCATACTATCATCCTGAAAGAGAATGGGTCGGGAAGCAACCAAGAAGACCGCCATTATGAACAATCAGACTACGGCAATGACCGGGTTGGTTGGGGTCGGACAGCGACCGCCTCTTGGACCTTTGACCGTGATCATGCCGGCTATGCAGGACAATTTATCTGGACCGGTACGGACTATATCGGTGAGCCAACACCATGGCACAACCAAAATGACACACCTGTGAAAAAGTTCTTATTTCGGTATTGTCGATACTGCCGGCCTTCCAAAGAATGATTTTTTTACCTCTACCAAAGTCAATGGGTGTCAGCTGAGAAACATCCAATGGTCCATCTCTTGCCACATTGGAACTGGGACAATCCAGAATTAGCCAATCGTGTCATGGATGAAGAAGGACGGATTCCTGTTCGGACCTTCTCCAATGCCCACAGTGTGGAATTGATTGTCAATGGGGAATCACAAGGAGTGAAGACCTTTACCAAGAAGACCACAGCTGATGGCCGGACCTACCAAGAAGGGGCAAATCCGGATGAACTCTATCTAGAGTGGTTGGTCCCTTATGTACCAGGTAAGGTGGAAGCTATTGCCCGCAACGAAGCAGGAGACGTGATTGCGAAAGATCAAGTCGAAACAGCCGGCAAGGCTGCAGGGTGTTCGCTTTGTTGAAAGAAGAACACGCGATTGCAGCAGACGGTAAGGATTTGACCTATATTACCTATGAAATCGTCGATGAAGCAGGCCGTGTCGTGCCAACTGCCAATAATTTGGTGCATTTCCATTTGCATGGACAAGGCCAAATTGTCGGTGTCGATAATGGGGAACAAGCCAGCCGTGAACGCTACAAAGCGCAGGAAGATGGCTCATGGCAACGCAAAGCCTTTAACGGCAAAGGGGTTGTCATTGTCAAATCAACTGAGCAGGCGGGTGCCTTTACTCTGTATGCAGACTCAGACCGCTTGCAATCAGACCAAGTCAGCCTCTTTACAGGTAAGAAGGACCAAGCAGAACGCACTGTATTGGGTGTGGAACCCTGTTCGACAAAGTGCTTATCTGGGAGAAAAGCCAACCTTTACCAAGTAAGGTCAATGTGGTCTATAGCGATGGCAAGGCCCAAGAAGAAGCCGTTGAATGGGATGCAGCAGACTATAGTCGTGCAGGCCAAGTCCGTGTGACAGGTCATGTTCAAGGACGCACGGTCGAAGCTCTGGTCGATGTGATCGGCGTGGAGCAAGTCCTTCCAGTCATCAAACAAATCCCGCAGGGAGCAGATCTAGCGACAGTGGATAAGACTGTGCAATTGGTCTTTACAGATGGCCGGACAGTTAGCTATGAAGTTGATCAATGGACCTTGGAAGCTGGTCAAGAAGATCAGTTGTCCACACCAGGAGCACGCTTGAAAGCGACAGGACTCCTAGGCAATGGGGAAACGGTCCAAGCGACACTAGTGGTTGCAGGAGGAGATGTAGCCAAGGCTAAGAAACCAACGGTTCAGCTAGATGGGAGTAGCTCTTCCAAAAATTTGGTAGTGGCAACCATACTATTTTCCGTTCCCTCGCTTATGGGTCAAGAGCCAGGTCAAGTCACAGCAAGTGCAGAAAATGCTCAAGTGACGGTCCTACAAGCTAGCCGTGAAAAATGGTTTGAAAGCTCAAATCTTTGTGACTGCTAAGGATACGGGAGCTGTACAGACCTATGTGGTCCAATTCCAAGAAGAAAGTCCACAGATCCAGCGTTTGGAATTGCGTCTGCCAGAAGGACAGGAACTCAAGGAAGACCAAACGGTACCACTTGAAGTCATTGCCCATTACCAAGATGGTAGCCAGGCAAGTCTCAAAGCAGATCAAATCGATGTGAAAACAAGAGCTGGTAGCCAAGGAAAAGCCGTCGCAACCAATAAAGGTTTGGAATTGCGAGAAGCAGGATTGGTTCATTTAGAAGCCAACTACCAAGGACAAACGGGAGAAGTCACCTTTACCATCACGCCAAATCCAGAAGAAAAGACGGTTGTCAAGGTGCGTCCTGTACGGATTAGTACGGATCGAAACGTTTTGCCAGCTCTTCCAGAGACCGTCTTGGTCGAGTATGACAAGGGATTCCCGAAAGAAAAACGCGTGACCTGGGATGCTGTGACCGCAGATCAAGTCAAGGATTACCATAGCTTTACAGTCACAGGTCATGTAGAGGGTGTGGAAAAAGAAGCCCAAGCTCAAGTGACGGTTGAAGGCATTATCGCTGTAGAAGAAGTCAGCACCACCACTCCAGTCGGCGAAAAACCAGCTCTTCCAGAAAGCGTGCGGACCTATCACTCTAATGGTAAGACCTATACAGCTAAGGTGGCCTGGGATGCGGTCGATCCGCAACTCTTGGCCCAAGAAGGAGAAGTTGTCCTAGCAGGCCGTGTAGAAGGAACCAACCTTCCAACACGTCTTCATATTCGTGTTTCCGCAAACACAGTCAAGGGAGCCAATGTAGCAGAGCAATGGACAGGATCTGTCTTGCCACTCGCTTTTGCAAGTGACTCTAACGATGCGGATCCAGTTGCTAAGGTCAATGATAAGGTCATCTCCTTTACCGATGCTCCAGCTAACCGTTGGACCAACTGGGGCCGTAACAATGCGGAAGATTCTGTTGGTATCTTGTTTGGGGATTCTGGTATCTTGACCAAGCGAGCAGTGGACAACCTCCATGTTGGTTTCCACGAAGACCACGGCGTTGGGGCTCCAAGTGAGTATGTGATTGAGTACTATACAGGGGAACAAATCCCAACAGTTCCAAGCAATCCAAATCGTGTCAAAGACGAAACAGACCATCCATTTAACAATCCAGCTAACTGGAAAGAAGTCAGCAACCTAACCGTTGAAGAACCGGTAGCAGCTGGTAAGATGAATCATTTCAGTTTTGATAAAGTCGACACCTATGCTGTTCGGATCCGTATGAAGATGCCAGAAGGCAAACGTGGAAGCTCTATTTCAGAGATTCAGATCTTTGCCAATAAGGTTGCGGCAGAAGAAAAGAGCCAGTTGACCATTCGCGTCAATGGCGATGTATTGCCAGGTGTCAACCCAAGTGTGACCGATTACTACATCGATGCGCGTGATCGGGCTTATCCACAAGTGGAAGCGACAGCTAGCCATCACGGTCTTGCAACGGTTGTGCCAAGTGTCCATGAAGGTGAGCCAATCCGTGTCATCCACAAAGCGGAAGATGGTACCATCTTACAAGAATACCGCCTCCATCTCACAAGTGATGCAGAAAAAAACTGAAACAAGCTGCTCCAGTAGCAGTAGAAGCAGGTAGACCGCTTTTGTGAAAGTCGGTCAAGATCTGGTTCTACCATCTACCGTAGGTGTCTACTTCAAAGGGGATACAGGCTATGAACGCAAGGAACTTACGGTGGACTGGAAGCCTCTACCAGCTGATGCGCTTTCTCACGAAGGTAGCTTCACGCTGGAAGGAAAAGTCCTTGGCTATGATCTGACAGCTCAGCTGACCGTCCGGGTGTCAGAAAAGACAGGAGAAAACCTCTCTGTGAACCGTGACTACAATGCAGAAGATACCAGGGCATTTGCTAGTGAAACCAATGATCTCGATCCAAATCAAATCGACTATATCGATTACATCAATGATGGTGGCTACAACGAGTACTATCGCTGGACCAACTGGAAGAGAGAACCGGATCAAACTGAAGTATTTGCTGGTCTTATCTTCAAGAAAAATGGTCAAGTAACAGAGCGTTTGGTCAATAAAGTAGCGGTCGACTTTCTTTGCAGATCAGGAAACAGGTCTGCCAACGAAAAACTGTTCTTGAACGCTACATTGGTCCAGACTTTGATGTCCCAGATGATTACGGCAATCTGAAAAATCTTCCAGATCATCCATTTAACCAGGCCTCTAACTGGGAAGAAATCCCGTACAGCTTGGATTATGCCTTTGAACCTGGTTATATCTCTAACCTCAGCTTCAATGAAACCAGAACTAAAGCCATCCGTTTAAGAATGGTCCGTGATGAAACATCTAAAAGGAATCGGAATCGTTGAATTGAGCGCCTATGCCCCAACAGAAGAGGCTCAGGCAACAACTGATGTCACGATCCAAGTGAATGGCAAAGACCTAGAAGGCTTTAAACCAGATGTGACAGATTATCATCTAGAGTATGAGGGAGACCGTCCAATCGTTTCAGCACAAGGCAAGAATGGAACAGCCGTTACGGTCGTGGATGCTAAAAGTGCTAATGCCCCTGTTCTTGTCAAGGTTGTCTCAGAAGATGGCAAGCTCGAAAAAGTATATCAACTTTCTCTCTCCGCAAAAGCACCTACAGGCTCAGCCATTCCTGAAGAAGGGGTTAAGAATCTGGTTCATACCAAACCAGAGTTGGTGATTGAGCCAGAAGAGATGGACTTTGAACGCTTAGAACGTCCAAATGCGGATCTTCCAAAAGGTGAGAAACGTGTGGTTCAAGAAGGTCAAAAAGGCCGCAAATTGCGCTTGGTGGAAGTCTCTCAAGAAAATGGTGTAGAAAGCCGGAAGGAACTGGATGCCTTTGTAGAGCTAGATCCAGTGGCAGAAATCACAGAGGTGGGCACGAAAGAAGTACTTCCAGACACTCCACAACCAGAGCCACAACCGCAACCGCAACCACAACCGCAACCACAGCCAGAGCCGCAGCCAGAACCACAGCCACTTCCGAACCCAGAGCGCCCTCATGTCTCAGAAGGACCAGTAGCAACCGCAACTCCTCAAACATCTCTTGAGGTCAAAGCGACACGTCAGGAAGGGACAGATGCAGTAGGGAAGGAAGTCGAGAAAAACAGCTCAAACACCAGCAGTTTCAGCTGCTCCAGTTTCCGAAGGTAGATTACCAAATACGGGAACGGAAGAAAGCGTCGCAAGCCTCGTTGCTGGAATCCTAGCAGCAGGCCTTGCCAGTGCTGTGCTGGACGATCAGAAAAAAAGAGCCAAAAAGGTCAAATAAAACAGCTAGAGAAACTAGCAAAAAACGGTGAAAAGTTCACAGGTAAAAAGAAGGAGGATGGGAAGCCCCACCCTCTTTACCTGGTGACATAAAGGAATAGAATATGGGAAAAAAGATTAGTTGATCAGAGAAAATCGATTTGGCATTCGTAAACTCTCAGTAGGTGTCTGCTCGGTAGTCGTAGCGACTTGTTATTTAGGAACTACTACCAGTTACGCAGAGGAACAAGCTGAGAGGAGTGAAACCACGTGAAGAACGGGTTGAAACAAGCAATGCAGGAGATCAAGGAAAGGAGGAGAAAACTGTGAACGAGCACCAAGAACAATCAGAACAGCCCTCAGCAGCTACTAGTGAGAAAGAAAATCGCACAGTCAGTCAAGGGACAGAAGCAAGCCAACCAGCCACTTCTCTAAACGAGGAGACTGAGATTGCGGATTACGGACCACTTCCAAGCAAGGCTCAGATGCAATACCATCGCGAAGAACTAGCAGCCTTCATCCACTTTGGGATGAATACTTACTACGATCGTGAGTGGGGAGATGGGCAAGAAGATCCCTTATTATTTCTATCCAGAGCATCTGGATACCGATCAGTGGATCAAAACCCTGAAAGGATGCGGGCTTCAAACGGACCATCATGGTCGTCAAGCACCACGATGGCTTCCTCTTGTACCCATCCAAATACACCGACCATACCATTGCCAAAAGTGGTTGGAAAGATGGAAAAGGCGATGTTCTAGCCGAGGTTTCTGCTTCTGCCAGCAAGTATGACATGGACATGGGGGTCTATCTCTCACCTTGGGATGCTCACAGCCCTCTCTACCATGTGGATACAGAGGACCAATACAATGAATACTATCTCAACCAGCTTAAGGAAATCCTTGAAGATCCAAAATATGGGAACAAGGGTAAATTCGTAGAAGTCTGGATGGATGGAGCGCGTGGCGATGGGGCTCAAAAAGTCACCTATACCTTTGACAAGTGGTTTGAAGCCATTCGCAAGGCCCAAGGGGATATTGCCATCTTCTCAGCTGAGCCGACCAATGTTCGTTGGATTGGAAATGAAAAGGGGATTGCCGGAGATCCGGTTTGGCAAAAGGTCAATCCAGATAAGATCCGCAACAATCCATCCAATAGCTACCTCAATCACGGGGATCCAGAAGGGAAGCAATACTCAGTGGGAGAAGCCGATGTTTCTATTCGCTCCGGCTGGTTCTACCATGACAATCAAGAGCCTAAGTCCTTGCGCGAATTGATGGACATTTACTTCAAATCGGTCGGCCGTGGAACTCCACTCTTACTCAATATTCCACCCAACCAAGATGGAAAATTTGCGGATGCCGATGTGGCCCGTTTGAAAGAATTCCGCCAGACCTGGACCAACTCTACAGTGTGAACTATGCGGCAGGAGCTTTGGTAGAAGCTGACTCGACACGACGCAATCCGCTCTACAAGGCCAGCCATTTGACAGATGGGGATGAAAAGACCAGTTGGGCTCCTGCAGATGATGCCAAAGACCGGATCTTTTGTCCTCGATCTTGGAAAAGAACAGCATTTTGATGTGGTAGAGCTCAAAGAAACCATCGAGAAAGGCCAACGGATTTCTGGCTTCACCATTGATGTGGCAGTGAATGGCCAATGGGTTCCTTATGGGGCTGGCTCAACTGTAGGATACCGCCGATTGATCAAAGGGCAACCAGTTGATAGTCGCTATATCCGGGTGTCCATCACCGATGCCCAAGCTACTCCAATCTTGAACGGAGTCTCTGTCTATAAGACGCCAGCCAGCATTGAAGAAACCGATGGCTATCCGCTTGGTTTGACTTATCATTCTGACCGGACAGCTGAGCGGGCCAATGGCCAGTGGAATGAAGAGGGAGAAGGTGTTCGAGGCACCTCTATGTGGACCAAGGAAAAAGGAGCTTCGGTGACCTATCAGTTTGAAGGCACCAAGGCCTATGTGGTCGCAACTGTCGACCCTGGTCATGGGGAAATGGATGTCTATGTCGATGGCCAAAAGCTAGCGACCGTCAATACCCAAAGCCCAAGTCGCAAACGCAGCCAAAAGGTCTATGAAACACCGGACTTGGCAGCAGGATCCCACACCTTGACCTTGGTCAATAGCAAGGGAGATGCGATCGCAACGGAAGGGATTTATGCTCTCAATAACCAAGAAAAGGGGCTCTTTGAATTTGCTCAGCCAACCCTAGCCGTTAAGAAAGGCGACCCAGCGCAAATCCTCGTCAAGAGAAAAGGTGGCTCTAAAGGAAGTGCCAGTCTTAAATTGATCACAGAACCAGGAACAGGGGTTCATGGCAAGGTCTACAAAGATACCAACGTCACCCTTGAGTTCGCAGATGGCGAGACAGAAAAAACAGTCCAAGTTCCAACCCTTGATTTTGCAGGAAAAGCGACCGATGTCTATGACTTTAAGGTCAAATTGCTCCATCCGGATCAAGGAAGCCTGGTCGGCTTTATTCCAGAACTGACAGTCCAAGTGATGAATGAAGACCAGTTGCCAGAAAAATCGCAAAAGAAGTGGATGACCAAGAACCGAAAATGCATGATAGTGAAGGCTGGACAAAAACTGTCCAGCCTTCACTGTTTGATAGAAATAACTGTATGACGCAATGATTGAGTGCTCAAAGTACTGCTTTTTGAGGTGGCAGATAGGGGCTTGCGAAGCAAGTTTCCTAAGTTTATGTACACCTTCCAAGTTCCAAAGACGACCTATGGTGGCGGAAACAATATTTTCTTCATTCTCAATCTTCAACAGTCTCTCAGACTGAGTACCGATTTATCAAGGGAGAAAAGTCGCTCTCATCAAGAAGACCGCAAACAACATCAGGACAATTGACTCAGTTGTTGGATCAAGAGCGACCAGATTTGGTTGCTGCAGCGAATCAAGTGGGAAGCCCTGAAAACCATCTTAGAAGATGCTCAGATTATGAACCGCTGACGCAGACACGCCCAGACGAAGGTGTTCGGGATTTGATTCTTGAAAAGCCAGAACTTCTCATCGAAGCGGAGGAGATTCCATTTGAGAGTCAAACACGTGAGAACAAGGACTTGGCTAAGGGCGAAAGCCGGATCCTTCAAGCAGGGAAGGTCGGACGCCGGCTGAAATTGATCGAGGTTCGACAAGAAGAAGGCAAAGAAATTCGGACAGAAGTCGATGCCTTTTGTCGAAGTAGAGGCCCAGGACCAGATCACAGAAGTCGGAACGAAGGAAGCAGAAGAAGCTCCTATGATTCCGGATCTGCCGCTACCAACAAAACCAAGTGAAGACTCACAAGAAACGAAACCGCTCCTTCCTCCAGAAGACAAAAAGAAAGTGGAATTTGCTCCAATTTTGAAACCGACGGCTTCGAAAGAGACTCCTCCTTCTCCTGAGGTAGAAGCAGTAACTCCGGGACCCTGTGCCGTCCCAAGAAAAACTGCCACAGACAGGATCAGAGAAGGCAAGTTTCTTAGCTTGGATCGGACTACTCGGCTTAGGCTTCTTAGGCGGAAGAGTGAAATACGCTCGTCGGAAATCCTAAAGTCGCTTCTACAAGAGGTTAGCAATAGCTAGCCTCTTTTTTGGCCTCCTTCTGGCTACCAACAAGGGGTCTTCAGATTCTATCTCGACGTAGTCTTTGCTTTATTTACAGGCGTAAAAATTGTATAATAGTCAGATAAGGTCAATAATGACGTCATGGATGATGAGACCATTTTTGATCCTCTGAAAAGCAGAGAGCTTATCTAGAATGAAAAGGTTAGAAAGGAGCATCATGGCAAGTAAAAAAATACATCAGATAGCATTGAGGCCTATATCAAGTCGCTACTGGCCCAAGCAGGCATCGCAGAGCTCAAGAGAAGCGAACTAGCGGATGTCTTCCAAGTTGTTCCTAGTCAAATCAATTATGTGATCAAGACCCGCTTCACCGAAAGTCGAGGCTATATCGTAGAGAGCAAGCGTGGAGGTGGCGGTTATATCCGGATTGGCAAGGTCCAATTTTTCAGACCAACACCAGATGCTAAAAAGAGCTTGGCGCAAGCATCGGAGAACAAATCAGTCAGACTGTTTTTTTAGTGATATTCTCCAGATGCTATTTGAAGAAAAAAACTCCTTACAAAGAGAGAGGCAGAGCTTTTGTCAGTGACGACGACAGACGAGGTTCTGGGCAGTGAAGCCCATCGCTTACGAGCCAATATCCTACGAAAAATTATCCAACAAGTCGATAGAAAGGGAATGTAATCTCCTTATGAACTATTCAAAAAGCCCTATTAGAAACGATTGAAGCCGCTCAAATCTTGGCTGGGTCATTTTGAGTCCCAAACGCTAGATACCTGGCATATCCTAGTAGCCCCTAGCCAATAATCCTTATAGTGTAGCTGGTTCTGTCTTAAGTGACTATCCTATGCAGATTGATGATTTTCAAGATGCGGCTGAGCACATTACGGGTCAAGTCTACCAGAGGGATGGCCGCTATGAGGTATTTCCTTTTTCTTTCCGTGTCGAAGAAATCATGAAACGTTCCCAAGAGATTGCCCAGGCAGTCCATGCCAAAAGTCTTGGAACAGAACATGTCCTCTTGGCGCTTCTATTAGAGCGGGGGACCTTGGCTTCTCAAGTATTGGAGTATGTCGGCTTCCGCTATGATGATCAGGAAGAGGGCATTAAAATCGTCGAGCTTCGTAAGAGCTTGGAACAACGAGCAGGCTGGGACAAGGAAGCTGTCAAGGCCATTCGTTCGCTCTATCGGGTCCAGCAACCCAATCGTCAAACCATGGGAAATATGATGGGCATGCCAGCCTCTACCAGCGGTGGTTTGGAAGACTACACCCGAGATTTGACAGAAATGGCTCGCAATGGCAGTTTGGAACCGGTGATTGGCCGGGGTCAAGAAATCTCGCGGATGATTCAGATTTTGAGTCGCAAAACGAAAAATAATCCGGTCCTTGTAGGTGATGCCGGTGTCGGAAAGACCGCTCTAGCTTTGGGCTTGGCTCAACGGATTGCCAGCGGAGATGTCCCGACGGAACTGGCTAAAATGCGGGTCCTAGAATTAGACTTGATGAATGTTGTCGCAGGGACGCGGTTCCGTGGAGATTTTGAAGAGCGGATGAACAATATCATCAATGATATTGAAGAAGATGGGCATGTCATCCTCTTCATTGATGAGCTCCATACCATTATGGGATCTGGCTCTGGGATTGACTCTACCTTGGATGCAGCCAATATCTTGAAGCCGGCCTTGGCTCGCGGAACCTTACGGACCGTAGGAGCCACTACGCAAGAAGAATACCAAAAACACATTGAAAAAGACGCTGCTCTGTCACGCCGCTTTGCTAAGGTCTTGATTGAGCAACCCTCTGTTGCAGATAGCATCGCGATTTTGCAAGGGCTCAAGAAGACCTATGAACGTCACCACCGTGTCCATATTACGGATGAGGCCATCGAGACAGCTGTTGTCTATGCCAATCGTTATTTGACCAGTCGCCTCTTGCCTGACTCCGCCATTGACCTCTTAGATGAGGCGGCAGCGACCGTGCAAAATGAGGGGCCTCAAGCCGGTCTTCAGTCCGACTTGACAGCTGCTGATCAAGCCTTACTCAAGGGGCAGTGGAAAAAAGTTGCTCAGTTGCTAAAAGAAGATGCCAGTCCAAAAGGCTACCAGCTAGAAGTTAAGGAAGAGGATATCCTGAAGACGCTCAGTCAATTGTCAGGCATTCCTGTGGAGAAACTAACCCAAACAGCAGCTAAGAAATACCTTGAATTAGAAGCAGAACTTCATAAGCGCGTGATCGGTCAGGATCAGGCTGTCTCAAGTATCAGCCGAGCGATTCGTCGCAATCAGTCGGGAATTCGGTCTCACAAAGCGGCCGATTGGTTCCTTCCTCTTCCTCGGTCCCGACTGGGGTCGGAAAAGACCGAGCTCGCGAAGGCGCTGGCTGAAGTCCTCTTTGATGATGAGTCTGCTTTTGATCCGCTTTGACATGAGTGAATATATGGAGAAATTTGCGGCCAGTCGTCTCAACGGTGCCCCTCCAGGCTATGTCGGTTATGAAGAAGGGGGCGAGTTGACGGAAAAAGTCCGCAACAAACCTTATTCAGTCCTCTTGTTTGATGAGGTGGAAAAAAAGCCCATCCAGATATCTTTAACGTTCTCTTGCAAGTCTTGGATGACGGTGTCTTGACCGACAGCAAGGGACGCAAGGTAGATTTCTCCAATACGATTATTATCATGACCTCAAACTTGGGAGCTACCGCTTTACGAGATGATAAGACGGTTGGCTTTGGAGCTAAGGATATTCGCTTTGACCAAGCCAATATGGAGAAACGCATCTTTGAAGAGTTGAAGAAGACTTATCGACCAGAGTTTATCAATCGGATCGATGAGAAGGTTGTCTTCCATAGCTTGACCAGTGACCAAATGCATGAGATTGTCAAGATTATGGTGAAACCGCTGGTTCAATCTCTAGCAGAGAAAGGGCATTACTCTGAAATTCCAAGCGTCTGCTCTTAAATGGCTGGCGACTCACGGATATGATCCAGAGATGGGAGCACGTCCTTTGCGCCGGACCATCCAGACCCAGGTGGAAGACTACTTGGCAGAGATCCTCTTGAGAGGAGAAGTGGCTGAAGGGCAAACCCTCAAGGTAGGTGTTAAGTCTGGTCAGCTTAACTTCACGATTGACTAGGAGGATATGCAGTGCCTCTCAAACGCTTGACCCGAATCACCCTCTTAGCAGCCCTCTGTGTGGTACTGAGACAAGCCTTTGCCTTCTTGCCCAATGTCCAACCCATTAGTGCCATTTTCTTTTTACTGGTGCTATTTGAAGACTGGCAATTTGCCTGTTTGGTGATGGCGGTCACCATGTTTACCTCGGCTTTTCTCTTGGGGATGAGCCCAGTGGTGCTCGCTCAGATACTGGCCTTTGGCCTCCTCTTGACTCTTTGGCGGGGGCTTTACCGCCACTTGTCTTTGCAAGTTCAAACCCTGGTGGCCGGCATCTTTTCCTTTCTCTACGGGATAGTGATTGACAGTCTTTATGCGGTCCTCTACCACATGCCCTGGTGGACCTATGCTCTGGTGAATGGCTTTAGCTTTAACCTGGCCCACGCCCTTTCCACCGCCTGTTTTTACCCTCTACTTTATGTAGTATTTAGGAGATTGTATCATGAAAAAAACACTTTATAGTTTCTTTTGCTGTCCTAGCAGCTCTTGTATTGGTCAGTTGCGGACAAAGCACACCATCGACTACGGAAAGCTCAGCTTCTAGCTCACAAGTAGCGAAAGAAAAAAACAAATTACCATTACGGTCAGTATCGCCCCTGAAGGGAAAGAAGCTCATAGCAAGACCTTGAAGGTTGCTGAAAAAAAGCCAACCTGATGGAAGTCCTGAAAGCTAACTACAAGATTGAGGAAAAGAGTGGCCTCATAACCTCGATCGATGGCGTAGCCCAGGACGAAAGTAAGGGACTTTATTGGATGTACAAGATCAATGGAGAGATGGCACCAAAAGGGGCAGCAGAAACGACTGTCCAAGATGGAGATACCATCGAATTTTATCAAGAAGTTTATCAATAAGAAAAAAAGAGTGAATGCTTGGAGTAGGGCTCCATTTGTTCACTCTTTTTGAAACTAGTTTCTATTTTTTTATAAGACTTGCAAATCCTCTTGACTTCCCTATAGATGAATGTTACAAATTATATTACAAAAATGTAACAAATGTTACAAAAAGAGAGGTATTGCCATGAAAAATGAAAAGGAACCTTCTTTAGTCTATTTACCCTTGCTCTAACAGCTGCTCTTCTCTTAAGCGGATGTGGATCAGAAAAAGAAAAAAAGGAAACCAGTCCATCTTCAACTAGTAAAATTGCGCAAGTGAAACAAAAGCTCTACTAGTAAAAAAAGAAGAGAAAAAGACCGCAAGCAAAAACCACACAAAGCACAGAAGTTGCACAATCACCCTGCCATCGCTTCGAGCGAAACACAAGCGAGCCAAGAAAAATCCATCAACTCCAGTGACACCAAGAGTTCCAGAAGTCAGTCAAGGCCTGGTTCCAACTCCTTCCAAAAGAAACAAAACCAGCAGTGAACCCAGCACCAGAAAAAAACAAAAAAACGTCCTAGCTTGGAAGAAGGTCGCACGACTGCCAAAGAACAAGCCTCTAAGACAGAGAACCCACGCTATAAAGGTGTCTTGAGCTATGCCTCAGGGGATTATTCAGGAGCAGCAGGTAGTTGGACCGACGGTCGCGATACAGGCGTAACGCATCGGACAAGGTGGACAAGTAACCATTCAAACTCCTGGTGGCGATGCAGTGGGCTATACAGATTGAAAGCTATGAATACAACTTGGATCAAGGCCATTACCATGCTGGCTTGATTTCCACCCAAGATGGATCTGCAGCTAGCCTGGATATAGTTGTCGGTCAAAGATGGTCAAGTGGCAAGTGTTCAAGTGACAGAAAATGGCCATGCGCATGCCTTGGTTCGGGAATAATGGCTCGCCACTGAGAAAAATTAAAAAAATGATTGAAATCAGAGATTCAATTCTGTATAATAACATACAGAGTTGAATCTTTTTTTAATTTTTTGTTTTATAAAAAAATATTTTTTTTATAAAAAAAGGTATTGACAGATTGAAATTATAGTTTATAATAAAAATCATAAGCAAAAACATGTTTTGACATTATGATAAAGGAGCCAGTTAGATGAAAGAAAAAGTGGCAGTAGTATTTGGAACGTTTGCCCCCCTTCATCAAGGTCATATTGATTTAATTCAACGGGCAAAACGCCAATGCGACCGGGTTTGTGTGATTGTCTCTGGTTACAAAGGTGACCGAGGAGAAGAAGTTGGCCTTCCTTTGCAAAAACGTTTTCGCTATATTCGAGAAGGTTTTTCAAATGATGAACTCACCCAAATTTATAAATTAGACGAGACAGAACTTCCTCGCTATCCCTTAGGATGGGAGCCTTGGTTGAAAACAGCCTTAGAAACCATTCAATATGATGCTGAGAGAGAAGAGCTCATCTTCTATGTTGGGGAAAAAACGTATCAAGAGGAACTTGAAGCGAGAGGCTTTCAAGCGCACTTACAGGAGCGTCAGTTTGGCATCTCAGGAACCCTTATCCGGGAAAATCCCAGCAAGTATTGGAAATACATTGCGCAACCCTTCCGTCGTCAGTTTACCAAAAAGGTCCTCATTATGGGGAGTGCTAGTAACGGGAAGACGACCTTGGCAAAAGATTTGGCCCGCTTCTATGATGCGCCAGTGAGTTTGGAGTATGCTCGCGAGTACCAGATCAGAAATAATGTACGGGATGATGAGCTGACCCCCAAGGACTATTATTATCTCCTACTCGGACAATACGATCAAACCTCAAAATTAATCGATAGTAGTGCCAATCGAGGCCTGGTCATTGCGGATACGAATTCGCTGGTGACCAAGGGCTATTACGACTACTATATGGAAGTAGAAGGCCAAGAGACCAGTGTGACGGATACCTTTGATAACTTATTCGTTAGTATCCTCGCTAAGGAAAAATGGGATCTGATCTTATTTGTCCAACCCATTGGATCCTATGTCAATGATGGTTTCCGTGATATGTCCATGGCAGATGATGAAATTCGCAACAGTTTTTCAAATCACCTGGATCACCTCCGCCACCAATATCTCGCAGATATTCCTACAGCCTATCTCGGGCAGGACTACTTGGGGAATTACGAAGAAGCAAAGCGTGTCATCGATACGATTTATCAAGCTGATTAAAGGAGAAGCAGCATGAAACGACTACAAGAAAAAATTCAAACATTCGGGGAGCATTTAAAAAATGTCCATCGAGAAGCTGGCAAACGTGGCTTCGTAGGGATTATGAAACTCCTTTGGAAAGACCTATTTGCAGGTCGCACTCTGACACAATGGCTCTATTTGCTTGCTTTATCTAGCGTGCCCTTTGTCCTAGAGTTTACCAATCAGGAAGCAAGTCACGATTGGTTAGGGCTCTTTGCCTCCTGGACAGGAATCGTTTGTGTTATACTAGTAGCAGAAGGTCGGGCTAGTAACTATCTCTTTGGAGCAGTAAACTCAGCGATTTACCTCGTCCTAGCCTTGAACAAAAACTTCTATGGAGAAGTTTTGACAACCCTGTACTTCTTCGTGATGCAACCAATTGGTCTCTATGTTTGGTTGTCAAATCGGATCAATGACCAGGGGGATGCAGAAGAATCTCACTTTGAGTCCAAGAAATTAACCTTAATGGAATGGATCAAGTATTTGGTTCTAACAGCTCTGATTTGGATCGGGATGGGCTACGCCTATAAAAGCATCCACAGTGCTCGCCCTTTCCGTGATAGTATAACAGATGCGACCAATGGTGTCGGACAGCTTCTCATGACCGGTCTCTATCGCGAACAATGGATTTTCTGGATTGCGACCAACCTCTTCAGTATCTATCTCTGGTGGGGAAAGAGCATCCATATTCAAGGCATGTACTGGGTCTATACCCTTAACAGTCTTGTCGGTTGGTATCAGTGGAGTAAAGCAGTGAAAAAAAGGAGGTTGCTTAGATGGCAACAATCAGCATTCCGGAAGGGATGAACGAAAAGGAATACTACGAGACGGTCGTCAGCGAGGAAGAATTCCTCCGTTGGTATAAGGAGCAGGATCATCCCACCTATGAAAAATCCAAGCGTAACTGCCGATATGGTGGCCTACTGCTTTGTAGAAGGGCGCTTGAAACTCTTGGTGATTCGCCGGAAAACCCACCCTTGTCAGCATCGGGTCGCCTTGGTTGGAGGATTCTTGCAAAAGCACGAAGATGCTATCCAGGCTTGTATCCGTGAAGTTCAAGAAGAAGTTGGACTAGAATTGACCCCTCAAAAGGTCGAGCAACTAATGACAGTTTCTACTCCTGGTCGGGACCCTCGGGGTTGGGTCATTACCATTGCTCACTTGGTTTATTTGCCAGCTGAAGCAGTAGATATGGTCCGAGCTGGAGATGATGCCAAAGAAGTTCTCTTTCTCGATGTGGACTTCAAACATGGGGAATGTTCCCTAGATGGACGTGTCTTGACGGCTGAAGATTTTGCCTTTGACCACTATGAGATTGTCCAAGAATCCATCAAGCGGATCCAAGGGCGCTTGGCCTGGAATCCAACCTTCCTCCATCTCCTAGAAGAGCCTTTCACCGTATACGAAGCAACCGAGTTGGTGAATCTGATCCATCCAGATAAAGAAATTTTGACCAATAACTTCCTTGTGACCTATGGCTCTTACGTCGAAGAAGTGGGGGTTAAGCGGGTACCTAAGAAAAAACCACGCAAGACCTATCGCTGGAAAGAAAGCGAATCTCAAGCGGATCAATAAGATATAAAAGAGGCTGGGACAAAAGTCCTAGCCTCTCAATTATTTTTGGATTGTTGAGCAAGATGCAGTGGTTGAGTGGGCTCTACTACGCTGATTTCTTCAGCTTTTACAGCCCTACTCAACTGTGCGGAGGTGGGACGACGAAATCGAATTCTAACGAATTACCGATTTCTGTCCCACTCTCTTTTTTGTAATTAAGCTTTTTCTAATTGAAGAAGTTCTTCAATCTCAGCTAGAGTGCTAGCTTGCGAGATGGCTCCGCGGAGTTTGGCTGCGCCAGATGTTCCACGAAGGTAGTGAGGGGCTAAGCCGCGGAATTCGCGAACGGCAATGTGCTCACCCTTGAGATTGATCAAGCGCTTCAAGTGCTCATAAGCAATCTTCATCTTGTCTTCGAAGGTCAAATCAGGCAGGATTTCTCCTGTTTCAAAGTAGTGATTGATTTGATTGAAGAGGTAAGGATTCCCCATGGCTGCACGGCCAATCATGACCGCATCTGCACCAACTTCTTCGATCCGTTGTTTGGCGTCTTGCACCGTCCGGATATCTCCGTTGGCGATGAATGGAATCTTGGTCAGAGCTTGTGCAACCTTGTGAAGGGTCTCAAGATCCGCATGACCTGTATACATTTGCTCCCGAGTCCGTCCATGCATGGCAAGGGCAGAGACACCTGCAGCTTCGGCAGCGAGGGCATTCTCAACTGCTAGAGAAGGGTCTGACCAACCTGTCCGCATTTTAACAGTGAGGGGGATATCAAGGACGGATTGAACCTTGTTAATGATAGAGTAGATCTTGTCGGGGTCCTTGAGCCACATGGCACCCGCTTCGTTTTTCACGATTTTATTGACGGGGCAGCCCATGTTGATATCCACGATATCAGTTTTGGTATTTTCTTGGATAAATTCTGCTGCGCGTGCTAAGCTATCTTCATCGCTACCAAAGAGCTGGATCGATACAGGATTTTCTCCCTCATCTATATGGAGCATATGCAGAGTTTTTTCGTTGTTGTACTGGATCCCCTTGTCAGAGACCATTTCCATCACAACGAGCCCCGCCCCCAGTTCTTTCGCAATGGTCCGGAAGGCTGAGTTGGTCACTCCGGCCATAGGTGCAAGGACCGTCCGGTTTGGGATCTCGACGTTCCCAATCATAAAAGGTGTATTAAGATTTGTCACGAATGAGTTCCTCCAAGTCATTTTCATCAAAGTGGTAGGTTGTCTGACAGAATTGGCAAGTGATTTCAGCTCCATGGTCTTCGTCCTTCATTTCTTGAAGGTCTTTGGCTGGTAAGCTTGCCAGGGCATTTATGAAGCGTTCCTTGCTACAGTCACACTGGAAGCGGATCTCTTCTTCTGAGAGACGTTTGTATGGTTCGTCACCGTAGATCGCAGCAAGAAGGGCTTCAATATGGTCGTCAGATGCTAAAAAGGGTAGAAATGGCTGGCATTTCTTGGATCCGTTTTTCAAAGCGGGCGATTTCTTCTTCCTTGGCATTTGGCAAGACCTGTACCAAGAATCCACCGGCTACCTTGACCTTGTCTTCTTCATCAAGTAGGACATTGAGTCCCACTGCAGATGGCGTTTGTTGGCTTTCGGTCAAGTAGTAAGCCAGGTCTTCACCGATTTCTCCAGTGACGAGAGGTGTCATGGAATGATACGGGTTGCCTGTCCCATAGTCAGTAATGACTAGGAATTCCCCATTTCCGACGAATGGTCCGACAACGACCTCACCGGTCGCTGTCTTCTTGATATCCACTCCAGGATTTTGCACGTAGCCTTTGACGTTTCCTTGAGTATCTGCCACAGTGATAATAGCACCCAGTGAGCCAGTACCGAGGATTTTCACCGTTATCTTGGTGTTTCCCTTTTCATTGGCTGCGAGAATTTGACTAGCGATCAGGGTCCGACCGAGGGCCACAGTTGAGCTTGCTTGTGTCTGATGGTATTCTTGGGCTGCTCGTACGGTTTCTGTACTGTCTAGTACAAAGGCACGGAAGGAGCCACTTTCTGAGATAGTTTTAATAATTTTGTCCATAGCTTCTATTTTAGCATAAAAAAAGAAAAGAGGTGAAGGGAGTAACTTGATTTATTTAGACGGTGAAGAAAGAAAATCTTTCAGGGGAGAGCTTTGCCTAGAAACTGAATAGAATGGAATCTGTTTCAGGGAGTAAAGAGAGCAAAAAAACGAACGATCATTTTTTTAACATTGGAAATGCAGATCAAAAAGATGGATGTTTGGAAAAATGAGAAGCGGATTTTAAGGGTAAAAAACTAAGCAAAGAAATAGCCGACCTTGAAAAAAATGAGGAAATTTCTTATAATAAGGTGTAAGACAAACTTGCAGGTGAGACTCCTGCCCCTAGTTTGAAGAAAGGCATAGATAGGGAACTATCTATGGTATATGAAAAAGAATTATGACATCAGTTGTTGTAGTAGGAACCCAATGGGGTGATGAAGGAAAAAGGGAAGATTACAGACTTCCTATCAGCTAATGCAGAAGTCATTGCTCGCTACCAAGGCGGGGACAATGCCGGACACACCATCGTGATCGACGGCAAAAAGTTCAAGTTGCACTTGATTCCTTCTGGTATCTTCTTCCCTGAAAAGATCTCTGTCATCGGAAACGGCGTGGTGGTCAACCCTAAATCATTGGTTAAAGAGTTGGCTTATCTCCATGAAGAAGGGGTATCAACGGACAGCCTTCGCATCTCTGACCGTGCCCATGTCATCCTTCCTTACCACATCGAATTGGACCGTCTCCAAGAAGAGTCTAAAGGCGAAAACAAAATCGGAACGACCATCAAAGGGATTGGACCAGCCTACATGGACAAGGCTGCACGTGTAGGAATTCGGATTGCGGACCTTTTGGACCGCGACGTCTTTGCAGAACGTCTTCGCATCAACTTGGAGGAAAAGAATCGTCAATTTACCAAACTTTATGACGCAGAGGCTCTTTCATTTGACGATATCTTCGAAGAATACTATGAATATGGTCAGCAAATCAAGCAATATGTAACCGATACTTCCGTCATCTTGAACGATGCTTTGGATAACGGCAAGCGCGTGCTCTTTGAAGGAGCCCAAGGGGTTATGTTGGATATCGACCAAGGAACCTATCCATTTGTAACCTCTTCAAACCCAGTCGCAGGTGGGGTGACCATCGGATCAGGTGTCGGCCCAAGCAAGATCGATAAGGTTGTCGGTGTATGTAAAGCCTATACCAGCCGTGTTGGTGATGGTCCATTCCCTACAGAGCTCTTTGATGAAGTGGGTGATCGGATCCGTGAAGTCGGCCATGAGTATGGGACAACAACCGGTCGTCCCCGTCGTGTCGGCTGGTTTGACTCAGTTGTCATGCGCCATAGCCGTCGTGTCTCAGGAATTACCAACCTTAGCTTGAACTCGATCGATGTTTTGTCAGGTTTGGATACGGTGAAAATCTGTGTAGCCTACGACTTGGATGGAGAACGCATCGACTACTACCCAGCAAGCTTGGAGCAACTCAAACGTTGCAAACCAATCTATGAAGAATTGCCAGGTTGGTCAGAAGACATTACCGGTGTGCGTCACTTGGATGAGCTTCCAGAAAATGCCCGCAATTATGTCCGCCGGATTGGCGAATTGGTTGGTGTGCGCATTTCAACCTTCTCAGTCGGACCAGATCGTGACCAAACCAATATCCTTGAAAGCGTCTGGTCAAGTAAATAATTCAATAAAAGTTGAGAGTCTATCTCAACTTTTTTGAGTCTTAAGAATACTTTAAGACCTGGGGGATATATTAAGACCATAAATAAAGACCTCCTAACTTTGTTTAGAATCCAAACTTTTTTCATAATATCTCCCTATAAGAAGTCACCCATTGGTGGCTTTTTTTGTGGCTTCATCATATAATAGAACAAGAACATAAAAAGTAAGTGAGAGTACAAGTGAGAGACTATACCCTAGAAGAGAAAGAAGCTTTTATGCGAGAGGCTTTAAAAGAGGCAGAAATCGCCTTGACCCATGAGGAAATTCCTATTGGCTGTGTCATTGTCAAAGACGGTGAAATCATTGGACGGGGCCACAATGCGCGAGAAGAATTGCAACGGGCTGTCATGCATGCGGAGGTGATGGCGATTGAAGAAGCCAATCAGCATGAAGAGAGTTGGCGCTTGCTGGATACCACCCTATTTGTGACCATTGAACCCTGTGTCATGTGTAGTGGTGCCATTGGACTGGCCCGGATCCCTCAGGTAGTCTATGGTGCGACCAATCAGAAGTTCGGTGGAGCAGGGAGTCTCTATGACATTTTGACAGATGAGCGCCTTAATCACCGGGTAGAGGTGGAAACAGGGATCTTGGAAGCAGAATGTGCAGCCATCATGCAGACCTTTTTCCGCCAAGGTCGGGAACGAAAAAAACAAGCCAAGCTCGCAGCCAAGGCCGAAACACAAGAATAAAAACCGGACCTTTGCAAAATCCACAAATTATGATATAATACCTATCGGAGCAACAGTTCTGCGTGAAGCGGGTCAGGGGAGGAATCCAGCAGCCCTAAGCGAAGTGAACTGTGTGCTCTTTTCTATTGCTCTTGATGAATCGAGCCTGCAAGGCTTAGATGAATCCTAGAGCAATGGATGCAGTTTTTCCCGTTAGGGAAAAAGCTGTAAACTGATGAAGTTCTTAGTGAATCAAGTCCAAGGGACGAAGATGAACTTAGGTACATTGACGCAGTTCGAGCAAAGCGAGAACTACGTTCCGATAAGTGAACGTAGTGAATCAAGCCTGCAAATCGCAGATGAGTTTAGAGATATTGATTCTGAGGAGCTTTGCGACGTGAGGGCTATCAGTCACCAGTATCATCTCAAAATTCATTAGTGGATTCAAAGAATAATAGCGTGAAAATGGAGCTTCGGAAGAGGCCCCTTTTTTTGTCTGTTCCGCTCAAAATAAGGCCCTACATGCAAACGATTGCTATTGCGTCGTTGCTTGATTTGTGAAAATAAAAAAATTAGCAAATGAAAACGTTTTACAGGATGGTTTCCCTTGATTAAATCCCAGTAAAGCGATATCATAGAGAAGAAGAAATTTTGGAGGAATAACATGTCTCATATTAAATTTGACTACTCAAAAGTTTTGGGTAAATTTGTTGCCCCACATGAAGTGGACTACATGCAAGCACAAGTTACAGCAGCAGACGAATTGATCCGTAAAGGAACTGGTGCTGGTAGCGACTTCTTGGGTTGGTTGGACCTTCCTGAAAACTACGACCGCGAAGAATTTGACCGCATCTTGAAAGCTGCTGAGCAAATCAAAGCAGACAGCGATGTTTTGGTCGTGATCGGTATTGGTGGATCATACCTTGGTGCGAAAGCAGCGATTGACTTCTTGAACCACCACTTTGCAAACTTGCAAACAAAAGAAGAACGCAAAGCGCCACAAATCCTTTATGCTGGAAACTCAATCTCATCTACTTACCTTGCTGACTTGGTAGAGTACGTAGCTGACAAAGACTTCTCAGTAAACGTGATTTCTAAATCAGGTACAACAACTGAACCAGCGATTGCTTTCCGTGTCTTCAAAGAACTTTTGGTGAAGAAATACGGACAAGAAGAAGCGAACAAACGGATCTACGCAACAACTGACCGCCAAAAAGGTGCTGTTAAAGTTGAAGCAGATGCCAACGGTTGGGAAACATTTGTGGTTCCAGATGACATCGGTGGACGCTTCTCAGTATTGACAGCAGTTGGATTGCTTCCAATCGCTGCATCAGGTGCAGATATCAAGGCCCTTATGGAAGGTGCGAACGCAGCTCGTAAAGACTACACTTCGGACAAACTTTCAGAAAACGAAGCTTACCAATACGCAGCTGTTCGTAACATCCTTTACCGTAAAGGCTATGCAACTGAAATTTGGTAAACTACGAGCCATCCCTTCAATACTTCTCAGAATGGTGGAAACAATTGGCTGGTGAGTCAGAAGGGAAAGACCAAAAAGGGATCTACCCAACTTCAGCTAACTTCTCAACAGACTTGCACTCATTGGGTCAATTTATCCAAGAAGGAACTCGTATCATGTTTGAAACAGTTGTCCGCGTTGACAAACCTCGTAAGAACGTGATCATCCCTACTTTGGAAGAAGACCTTGACGGACTTGGATACCTTCAAGGAAAAGATGTTGACTTCGTGAACAAAAAAGCAACTGACGGTGTTCTTCTTGCCCACACAGATGGTGACGTGCCAAACATGTACGTAACTCTTCCTGAGCAAGATGCCTTCACTCTTGGATATACTATCTACTTCTTCGAATTGGCAATCGCCCTTTCAGGTTACTTGAATGCTATCAACCCATTTGACCAACCAGGTGTTGAAGCATACAAACGTAACATGTTTGCCCTTCTTGGAAAACCAGGATTTGAAGAATTGAGCAAAGAACTTAACTCTCGTCTTTAATCAATAGACAAAACGATCTCGCAAGAGGTCGTTTTTTAATCGCTTTCAATATCTCAGAATGAGGTGGAAAAATAGACTGTTTTATGATATAGTAGAACTACTATATTTATACTTTGCACGTCAAACTATGGTCACGAAAAGTGGGGAGAATGACGGGCGCAGGTTGTTAGTAAAGGAGAGATTATGACAACAGAAGACAAGACACCTTTTGGAACACAAGAGGAGAACGTTTCTCAAGAGCCTTTTGGAACACAAGAGGGACAAACTGTTCAAGAACCTTTTGGAGCACAAGAAGAACAAACTGTTCAGCAACCTCTTGAAGCTCAAACTGGTCAAACCGTCCAAGAACCTTTTTGGAGCACAAAATGGCCAAACAGCTTATGAGCCATTTGGGGCACCAGGAGCGCAAGCCTTTCAACAGGCTTCTCCAGTAGAAGGACCACAAGCTGGAGGACAGGAACAATTTTTTTCCAAAATCAAGCGCCTCAGGTAGAAAAATAATCCGTTCTACCAACAAGGGAACCCTCAAGCCTTCCAATCGCAATGGAATGTTCAGCCAAAAACCGAAGCGTGGATGGACGAAATTTGTTGTCTTTTTCCTTCTTGCACTCCTTCTTGGTGGATTAATTGGTGGTGGAGCTGGCTATTTCTGGGGAAATTCATCTAAGCCTCAAGCAGATGCTAATCGAACAAAAACGTTTAGAACGCGCTAATGAAGAAGCAAAAAAAGATAAAGAACAGCTTCATTACAGATAAGAAGGAGGCTGTTTTTCACCTGGACTCTTAAAGACCTTGGTTCCTTGAGTTATACCAATAAGGATGGTTATGGTTTGACTGCTGATCAGATTGTTGAAACCTATGGATTGGCTTCCAGTGTGGAGTATGATAAGAATAGCCTCACTCTTTATTGGGATCGTGCAAAGAATGCTGAACATCAGAATGTTTATTTCCGATTTGAAAAAAAGTTGATGGCAATTATTATTTGAAAACTGTGGAAGCTTTTTGATTTAGAAGAATTTTATGCAGACGAAGAAGACGATGAAGATGAAGATACTTCTGCAGATCGTGAGTTAAGTACAAAAAGAATTCAAAAAAATCTGAAAAACAGGAGATAAGAAAACTGGTAAAGGTGGAACTTCCTTATCAGAAGTTTTGAAAAAAAAGCGTAAATCAAGTGCTGTTCGAATTGGAACAGAAACAAAAGCTACTGCAGAAGGAGAAGAGTATGACTCTACTCGTGTTATTGCAACCGTAAACTTTAAGGTCGGTGACGATTATAAGACATTACGCTTCTTAGCACAACCAGACGGGGACTTCTTATACATTGGTCCAGAACGTTTTTAATATAGAGGAGATAGATGAAAGATGAATATGAATCAATCACAGGCACCATTTGGTGTGCCAGAAACTGGTAATCAAAAGAAGCCAGGGAAAGGTCTATTAATCGCTTGTGTTAGTGTTTTTGCAGTCTTAGGAGTCATTGCAGGTCTATTTCTTGGCCGTTCTTTTGGTGCAACAAATGCTAAAAGTAGCGAACCGGCCCTTCACCCAACAGCTGACGCAGGGGAATCAAAACGTGATCAGTCTGGGAAGTATATTAATCCGGAAGAAGCAGAATTTTCTTGGAACATTGATGATTTAGCTGATTTGGAGTTTGGGACATACGAAACTCCAGATTTAGGAACAAGCATTGAAGATGTCGTGGATGCACATGGCAAGGCTTTGAAAGGCACGTTTCGAAGAGATAAAATTGATTTAGAATGGGGCGAGTTAGACGAAGATCAGGATGATACGCTGCCTTCTTATCATACTGTACGTGAAATGCGCCTTACGTTTCAGAAGAATGGAGACAATTATTATTTAAAAGACCTCTATTATTCAGGAAATTATAAAGAAGCTGAGGACGATTTTATGACCTCATCTTACTATGATAAACTGAAAGTGGGAGATGCCAAAACTGGTAAGGATGGTGTATCCTACAAGGAAGTGATTAAGGATCATACGATTTCTAGTCTTTCAATGTCTGCAGAAGAGGACTACAAAACTCATGATATTGTGACTACAATGAGAGTAAATATTAAATCCTCAAGTTCTTCTGAATATAGGTTGACTTTTGTGAGACAATCAGATGGTGATTTCCTCTTATCTGAAAAAGAATGATGATGAAGAAGGGCTCTTCATTCATTCTTTTCGAAAGAGGTAAGGGAGGAAGAATCCATTCACCTAAAACCCTAAAAAGATCTGGAATGGCATTTTCAGATCTTTTTCTGTTCTAGCGGGGACTGGCTATTTATGGTATAGTAGGATATGTTGACAAAGGAAACACGTGTGAATAGTTGGACGGAAAGGGATACAGATACGATCGCAGAATGGATAATGTAAAGGAAACAACAGGAAAACATCTGAAGACCCTCTTAGCTTTCATCCAAAAAAGAGGGATTATTTTCGGGGTCCTCGGAATGTTGGGAGTAGGATATGGGCTTGCTGCTTCTGGGAGGCCACAAGACCAGCTAAATCTAGACCAGCAAGTGACCTTTCGTAAGGAAGAAGCTTATCTGCAGGCTTTCCTGGCGAAATCAGATCGACCAGAAGTTGGGGCGCATTTGGAGGAATTGCTAGAATTTAAATAGGAGATGGGACTGGTGAGCCAAGCACCAAGGGGACGACACCAGAGACCCTGGTCAAAAAATTAGGGGGAGCCAAGCAAGCTCGGCTTGAGTCAAAAGCTAGAACGCAGCTCCTTCGTCTCAGCTATGGAACGACACAAGATGGTCGAGATAGATACCAATTTGAATTTACCCATATGAAGGATAGCTACTATCTAACAGCTATTCAGGGCTATCAACCAACCTCTAAGGACCATCTAGAAAGTAAACAGCTGAAAAAGGAAGCCTTGACCAATCTTGCTAGTGGGAAAGAGAAAACAGGCATGAAACTAGAAGACATTCTACAAAAGGTTGGCTTGCCACAATCATTGCTTTTGAATCATAAGGATGGCAAAACGGCTTTAGTCCTAACCTACCGTGCACAAGAGGGGCTCGTCTTTCTCACCTTGCAAGCCCAAAAAGATGCTCGCTATCATCTAGTCAAGGTCGAATAAGGAGGAGTAAATGGATACAGTCATCAAGAAGTTAACAATTCCTGGTCTCCTGCTACTAGCGCTCCTCCTAGGGATGGGGTTAGAGGTCCTTAGTCATCCGCCGAAAAATTCTACAGCGATAAGTGAAATAAGGAACTTATCAACTTTTAAAGCGAAAGAATTTCAAGGGGAGCGACTCTTAAAAGAAACGAATGAAAAAAAGGATTCGCCATGGACCCTGGACCAGATTGAGCGCTTCCCTTTGTCGATAAAGAACCAAAACGGTAGTCTGAAGCAGACTGGAAGTCGCCTGGAGACCCTTCTGAAGGAGATGGGCCACCCCCAAGAGAAAGTCCTCTTTCAATCTACAGCAAGCAAGCAACCCAGTCTCTCCCTGCTCTATCGATGGGACGACAGAGGCAAGGGAGCTTCCATCCGTTTGCTTTTTAGCAAGGGGACTGATGGGAGTTATCTGCTAGAAGAGATTGACGCCAGTCTAGCCAATCTAGACCGGGAGGGGAAAAAAGCTTTTTTTCAGAAAAAGTTTACCAGAACTTAGAACCTGGAGAAAAAGATAGATCTGAAGAAACTGTTAGGCAGTTATCAGGGTTTACAATCCTTCGTTCGACGCCAGATCGGGCCTGATCAGGAAGGCTTTCAACTGTCCTATCAGGATGAGAAAGGAAAAACGTATTTATTGGAGCTGGAACAGGTAGACGGTTCCTATTCCTTGTTGCGCAAGAGTCAACTAGATCCTAAGAAACAAAGTTAAGTAAAAAGAAGGGGAAAATGGAATGGAAAAAGGTAGACAGATTCAAAGAGAATGGTCTAGGTTCCCAAGTAGGAATCGGGAAGTGTCTGAGGTCTTTTCGGATCGTGGGCCTGAAGGAGAAGCTTTTGAAAGTCCCAGTCTTCGGAGCTATCAAAAAGGGGTAAAGAGAAGTGTCCGTGAGGATGCTTTTCGAGGAGCGGGCTTGCCCCGTTTTGGTTCACTTTTTGCAGTTGCTGTGGGGATGGTTCTCGTCTTTAGTCTCTCCATTATAGCGCTTGGTTATGTAAGCAGTTCTCTCAATAAGACAGAGCAGGATAGCCCAGTAAGTAAGAAACAGGACCGTCATTCTTTCAGTTCGACATCCGCTAGCTCATCATCTGCCTCCTCTAGCCAACCATCAGAATCTTCTAGCTCAACAAAGGAAGAGAAGAGTGAGTCAGATAAGAAATCGGGACAATTGACTGCCGACAATTCTCCCTATATAGATGGGGAGAATGGGATTCGTGACTTTAATTTAGACGAGTTATTGGTTCTCAGTCGAAAAAATAAATTATCCAATGTGAACGCAGAAGAACTTGTGAACCAGTATGGAAAAGCTAAACGAGGTTATTTTTCTGATGTAAGTGCAGACAATCGGGGAATCACTTTACAATATGAACTACCGGATAATCGTGGAAATGTCAGTTTTAATCTATTGGGGCATGACGATAAGTATAGGGTCACTAATATTTATATGGGATATTACGCTACATCTTTGGAAGAACCAACCAAAACAACAGAAGAATTTAGAGCTCTCTTTTCTCAAGATGGACAGGAAATTCATGACGTTATTTCTCAAATGGGAACTCCTGAAGTCACGCATTTTTCAATCTCATCTTCTCAGAAAGTATACTCCTGCACCCTCTCCTATTCAACAGTAGATAATGAACTAGTTTCCCTAAATTTCGAGGAAAACTCTGAGCAGTGGTATCTAAAAGGAATAGCTGTTAAAAAGAAACCATAGCATGATTTTGGGAGATAGTACAAAGATACATTAGGAACTTAAGATTACTTCGTCTGCCAGTGATTTAAAGGACTCTTTAAATTATGCTATAATAGTAAAATCAAAGAGTTCAAAAGGAGCCTATCTTCCTAGAGGACTGACTACATAGAACAAGAGGTATCGCCATGACTGCACAAAAAAATGACTGCACAAGAAATTATCGCCTTTATAGGCAATGCAGAAAAAGAAAACCAACGTAAAAGTGACCTTTGAAGGGGAATTGGCAGGAGAGCTTCCAGCATCCGTTGTAAAGCTAGGCAATGTCCTATTTGGAGACTGGAAAGAGATTGAGCCCCTTCTTGCCAACTTAACAGAAAACAAAGACTATATCGTAGAGCAAGATGGTCGCAATTCGGCGGTACCTTTGCTGGACAAGCGTTATTTGAATGCCCGGATTGAACCGGGTGCGATCATTCGAGATCAGGTGACCATTGAAGACAATGCGGTGATCATGATGGGAGCGGTCATCAATATCGGTGCTGAAATCGGTGCGGGGACCATGATCGATATGGGGGCTATTCTTGGTGGCCGTGCAACGGTTGGTAAAAATAGCCATATCGGAGCAGGAGCAGTCCTTGCAGGTGTCATTGAGCCAGCCTCTGCAGAACCAGTTCGTATCGGGGACAACGTTTTTGGTGGGAGCCAACGCCGTCGTCATCGAAGGGGTTCAAGTTGGTAATGGCTCCGTCGTAGCGGCGGGTGCGATTGTTACCCAAGATGTGCCTGAAAATGTAGTGGTAGCAGGTGTACCTGCGCGCGTGATCAAGACGATTGACGAACAGACACAACAAAAAACCGCGCTTGAGGATGCCTTGCGTAACCTTTAATAGAAGAATAAGAAAAGGAAGCTGGGGGATACCTCGGCTTCTTCTCAAAAGAGGAAGATGGATATGACACTTGATTTAGTAAAAAAATTCGGCGAGATCTGCATCAAATCCCAGAAATTGGACTAGAAGAATTCAAAAACACAAGCCTATCTCTTGGAGCGGATCGCTGAAATTACCGAAGGAAAAAGAGTTCGTCGAGCAGCGGACCTGGCGGACGGGGATCCTGGTTTTTCTGAAAGGATCCAATCCAGAAAAGACCATTGGCTGGCGGACGGATATCGATGGACTGCCCATTATCGAGCAAACTGGCCTTGACTTTGCCTCCCGCCACGAAGGTCGGATGCATGCCTGTGGCCATGATGTTCATATGACCTTAGCCTTGGGCTTGTTGGAGCAATTGGTTCAAGAACAGCCTAAGAACAATTTCTTATTCCTCTTTCAACCTGCCGAGGAAAATGAAGCTGGAGGCATGCTTATGTATGAAGATGGGGCCTTTGGAGACTGGTTGCCTGATCAATTTTACGGTCTTCATGTCCGTCCAGACTTAAAGGTAGGCGAGATTGCGACCAATCGGGGGACGCTCTTTGCAGGGACCTGTGAAGTGAAGCTGGCCTTTAAAGGAAAAGGTGGACACGCTGCTTTTCCGCATGAAGCTAAGGATGCCCTAGTCGCTGCTAGCTATTTTGTCACTCAGGTTCAAACCATTGTCAGCCGGAATGTCGATCCTATCGAGGGGGCAGTTGTGACCTTCGGTTCCATGCATGCGGGGACGACCAATAACGTCATTGCAGAGACGGCCTTTCTGCATGGGACCATCCGGACCCTGACCATGGAAATGAACCTCTTGACCCAGAAGCGACTTGAGACGATTGCGAGAGGGGTTGCAGATGCTTTTGATATGGAGCTAGATCTTGAACTCAAGCAAGGGGGCTATTTGCCGGTGGAAAACAATCCAGACTTGGCAGATGAATTGATGACTTTCTTTGATCAAGCAGAAGATGTGACCTTGATGGATATCCTACCCGCCATGACCGGAGAAGATTTTGGTTATCTCTTGTCAAAAGTGGATGGAGTCATGTTCTGGTTGGGAGTGGACAGCCCTTATGCCCTCCATCACCCTCAGATGAGTCCTAAGGAAGAAGTCCTGCACCTTGGTGTCAAAGCCATTAGTCCTTTCTTAAAAATGAAAGCCAACCAATAAAGAGAGATGGAAATGAAAGCAAGTATTCGAAAAAGTATATTGAAGAAGATGAAAGGCTTGGAGCCGGAGAACAAGCGAAAGGCTGATCAAGCCTTGATCCAGCGGTTGCGCTCTTTGCCAGCTTATCAAGCAGCAAGTGTGATTGCGACCTATTTGTCCTTCCCGCATGAGGTGGATACAAGTTTTCTCATTGATGTAGCTCTAGAAGATGGCAAACAGGTCGTCATTCCAAAGACCTATCCCAAAGGGCGCATGGAATTTGCAACCTATGATCCGCAGAAATTGAAACCAACAGCCTTTGGCCTCTTGGAACCAGAGGATGGGGCTCAAGCGGTAGATCAGTCGGAGATTGACCTGATCCATGTTCCCGGAGTGGCCTTTCAAAAGGATGGCTACCGTCTGGGTTATGGTGGTGGTTATTACGATCGCTATTTGGCAGATTTCGACGGAGCGACTGTCAGCACCATCTATGCCTGCCAAGAAGTAGACTTTGCACCTGCTCCCCATGATATTCCAGTACAGGAGGTTCTTGTGGATGAATCAACTATTTGATAAGAAATACCCGGTGACCAGTAGCTTGCTCCTATTAACAACCGGTGTTTTTCTATCCATGTTATTGCTTCGTGGCTTTGACTATGAATCGGTCCAAACTGTCTACGATTTTGGAGGTGTCTTAGGAGATGAAATCCAGGTGGACCCAAGACAAAGCTGGCGTTTGCTTGCTGCCATGTTTGTTCATGTTGGCTTGCGGCACTTTGTTTTAACATGGTTACCCTTTATTTTATCGGAAGAATCGCAGAAGATCTATTTGGCTCGAAGGCCTTCTTAGCCCTTTACCTCTTATCTGGCTTGATGGGCAACCTTTTTGTCTTGGTCTTTTCTCCAGAAGTCGTCGCAGCAGGTGCTTCTACAGCCCTAGCTGGACTCTTTGCTGCCATTGTCAGTTTACGCTTTATCGCTCGAAGTCCCTATATTCACTATCTGAGCCAACGTTATACTTCCTTGATTCTAATCAATATCCTCTTTAGCTTTATGCCGGGGATCAGTCTAGCCGGTCACTTAGGAGGCCTGGTGGGAGGAGGGATTCTAGCTTTTGTCTTTCCCGTTTATGGTGAGCGAGATAGCCTGAAAAAAAGCTGGCGCTTGGTAGCTCTGTTTCTTTATACAGCTGGGGCCATCCTTCTTTATGCTTGGCCTTTACTTGCTCATCCTTTTTTTATGATTTGTAACGAATTTGTAAATTATCTGAAAAACTGAGTGAAGTCTCAGTTTTTTTGTATATAAAATCAAAAAATAAGCAGCTACACTCAAAAAAAGTTGCTCGAAAAAGTGAATAAAGACAACATAAGAAAGCGCTTGCAAAAAAAGGATTGAAAAAGGAGTAAACTAACAATTGTAAATATCTTTCTTATCCATTCATAAAATGGATAAAAATATTAAATAAAAGGAGATTTGCAATGAAAAAATGGTTGATTAAGCTCTCGTTAGTAGCGATGGCTATATTGCTCCTTCCGTTTCAAGCTGTTGAGGCTTGTTGTGGATTTATCATTGGCCGTCAGTTGACCAAGGATGGTACCACCCTGTTTGGTCGGACTGAGGACTATCCTTATTATCCAAACGGCGGAAAACACAACAAAAACTATGTTGTTGTTGATGCCAAGAATTATAAGGAAGGAGACCAAATTCAGGACGAATCCAATGGTTTCACCTATCCTCATGCTGCCAGCGAAATGAAATACACAGCTGCTTATGATTCCGCTCGTGGAGATGGTAGCAATGGTGCATTTGGGGAACATGGCTTTAACGAAGCGGGTGTTTCCATGACTGCCACTGTTACAGCAATTCCAAATAAAAAGGTATTAGAAAAAGATCCACTGAAAGCAGATGGACTTCCAGAAGCTGCTATGCTCGATGTAATCTTACCTCGTGCAAAAACAGCTCGTGAAGCAATCGAATTACTTGGAAAAGTTATCGAAGAAAAGGGATCAGCTGAAGGAAATACAGTTGTAGTTGCTGACCAAAAAGAAACTTGGTATATGGAAATTCTTTCTGGTCACCAATATGTAGCGGTGAAGGTGCCAGAAGATAAATATGCAGTCTTTGCGAATACTTACTACCTAGGTCATGTTAATTTGAATGACACTGAAAATGTCATCGCCTCTAAAGATGTTGAAAAAGTAGCAAAAGAATCAGGAAGTTACAAGACTGATAAAGATGGCAACTTCCATATTGCTAAGTCTTACGGACCTGAAAAATATGCAGAAGGGGACCGTTCTCGGACTTATGCAGGGATTACAGTACTTGATCCAAAGTCTAAAGTGACTTACGAGGATGACGAATACGAACTATTCCGTTCTCCAACTGATCCAAATAAGAAATTTACTTTAGAAGATGCCTTTGCTATGCAACGGAATCGCTTTGAACATTTAAATGGTCGCTTCGTACCGGACGATCAAATTGGAGTGAAGAAACAAGGTGACAATGGCGCAAACGACACGGTTCGCAAGGATCAATACAAATATGCACTAGGTAATGAAAACGTTATCGATGCCCATGTCTATCAAATCAATCCAAAACTACCAAATCATTTGGTGGTACAGTTTGGTTAGGAATGGGACCATCACGTAACACTCCATATGTCCCATTCTATGGAAATGTAAAAGATACTTACGAAGCCTTTAAACCTCAAACAGCTACTTATGATCCAAATTCTTGGTATTGGACTGTTTGGCATATTGACAACATGGCAATCAACAATCAAGATATCTTTGGAAAAACCGTCCAAGAACATTGGAAAGCACTAGAAAAAGGATTTATTGCTGATCAAGAGAAGAAGGATATTGAATATTATTCACTAAAAGATCAACCAGAAGCTGCAAAAGCTGCTGAAGATAAAGTAACGAAAGATTCACTTGACTTGTCTGATCGTCTTTTCCAACACTTCAAAGATTATGAAAAATTAATGGAAAAACAATTAGAGGCAGCTGGACGCAAGTCAGATCCTTATCGTGCTTCTAAACCAGATAATTATAAAGATCCTGAAGAGCCTAAGAAACCAGATACACCAACAGTTCCAGAAAAAAACCACAAATCAGTGAAGATGCGAACAAAGTTTACATCCCGGCTCCAAATTATAGAGCTACCCCTTCTAATAAGGATATTCCTGCTAATGCAGAAGGAAATCCAAACAATCGCTTTGGCTATGCTGCTAACAAGGATAAGCAACCAGTTGTATCTCCTAAAGTAGAAACTCCTGTGAAACCAGAAGAAACTGTTCAAGCTCCAACTGAAGCTCCTGTAGCAGGAAATAGTGTAAACAATAATAATCGCTTCGGATCTAATTTCAATCCAAGCGAAATCGAGACTTACCCAAATACAAATTATTCTTACAATGTTCATCCTTAAAAAAATAGAATCAGATAAAAATAGTTGAACAAGAGAATAAATGAAAGAAGCTGGACTTTTTATCCAGCTTCTTTTTTTACAAGAAAAAGAGATTGACCATTTTGTAAAGTGGGGGACCACTTTACAAAATGAGTCAGATCTCTTTACATCCTTCAGATTCGTAAATGGTTTAGTTCGAAGTTTGTTCAGATGTTTCTAATTTTTTTCCAAGATCAATGATGTATTGTTTGAGATCATCTTTAACCTGTGGGTGTTTCAAGGCATAATCAATAGATGTTTTCATGAAACCAAACTTGTCCCCCACGTCGTAGCGTCTGCCCTTAAATTCGCGGGCAAATACTCGTTGGGTCTTGTTCAAGGTATCAATGGCATCAGTCAATTGGATTTCATTTCCAGCGCCCGGTTTTTTTGGTTTTCCAAGATTTGGAAAAATCTCTGGAGTCAGCAAGTAACGACCGATAATGGCAAGGTCACTCGGTGCTTCCTCAGGTGCTGGTTTTTCGACAAAGGTTTCAACGCTATACAGTCCCTTGATGCCTTCCCCTTGAGGAGCAATGACTCCGTAGGCAGAAACCTCTTCATGGGGAACTTTCATGACAGCAATAGTAGAAGCATGTGTCTCATCATAGTCGTTCATCAATTGCTTGGTGAGAGTAGTAGCTGTATCATCTGTGATATCCATGAGGTCATCTCCCAGCATCACGACGAAAGGTTCATTCCCAACGAAGGCTTTAGCCTGAAGGACAGCATCTCCAAGTCCTCGCGGATGTTTTTGACGAATGAAGTGGAGGCGCATCCCGGTAGTTTCATCGACCAGTTTCAACAGGTCATTTTTTTCCTTTTTTTCCTTGAGGTTGTACTCGAGTTCAAAGTTTGAGTCGAAGTGGTCTTCGATCGAACGTTTTGATTTACCAGTGACAACGAGAATGTCCTCGATACCAGCCTTAAGGGCTTCCTCAACGATGAATTGGATGGTTGGCTTATCCACGATTGGCAACATTTCTTTGGCCAAGGCTTTGGTTGCAGGTAGGAAACGCGTTCCAAGTCCAGCCGCAGGAATGACTGCTTTTCTAACTTTTGTCATAATACTTCCTTTCTAAATGAAGTGTAATTTCTTATTAAGAGACTAGAGAAGGAGAGAGGCTTCTAGTTCCACTCATTTTCTTCTTTAAATTCATTGTTCATCATGAAGTTAATGGCTTCGCGAATGTCTTGCCCTTCATAAATTACTTGGTAGATGGCTTGTGTGATCGGCATGTAGACATCTAGCTCTTGGGCCAGTTCGTAGGCAGCCTTAGTGGTGGAAATTCCTTCGATGATCATACCCATGTTGGCTTCGATATCTTCTAGTTTTTCACCGCGACCGAGGGCATCCCCCGCTCGCCAGTTACGAGAGTGGATGGAAGTGCCTGTCACGATCAGGTCCCCAACTCCGGATAGTCCACTATAGGTCAAGGGGCTAGCCCCAAGTTTCACTCCTAGACGGGTAATTTCAGCTAGGCCGCGCGTGATGATGGCAGCCTTGGCGTTGTCTCCGAATCCAAGCCCGTGGAGGGCTCCAGCTCCGACTGCGATAATATTTTTCAGGGCACCGGCTGTCTCTACTCCGATTACATCTGTGTTGGTATAGAGGCGGAAGTAGTGATTGCTGAAGAGCTCTTGAACGTAACGAGCTGTTTCTAAATCCTTAGAAGCTGCTGTGATCAGAGTAATGTCGCGAACGATGGTTTCTTCAGCGTGACTTGGACCAGATACGACCACAATCTCGCTACGTAGAGAAGCAGGGATTTCCTCTTCTAAGATTTGAGAAATCCGTTTGTGACTGTTTGGTTCTAATCCTTTGGAGGCGTGCATGACCTTGACAGGATGGTCCAAGAGTTCAGCTACTTGCTTAGCAACGAGTCGTGTCACCTTGGTTGGGACGACAAAGAGGACCGCATCTGCTCCAGAAAGGGCTTCATCCAAGTTGTGGTAAGCCTTGATCCCTGAATCTAGCAGGACATCCTTAAAGTAGCGTTTGTTGGTATGTTCTTGATTGATTTCGTCGATTTGTTCTGGGACGTTTCCCCAGATCCGCACTTCATGGCCATTATCGTGGAGGACTTGAGAAAGGGCAGTTCCCCAAGAACCAGGACCGATGACCGCAACGGTTTGTTTATCCATAGTATCTTCCATTTCTATATCTATTTTCAAGCAAGTCTATAAATCTAGGGCTTGCATCTTCAAAAATGCTCCAAGAGGGCCTTGAAGAATGATCCTATTCTTCTCTCTATTTTAACATAATATAGGCAAAAAAACTTGTATAACTATCAATTGTTTTGTGAAGATAATTCATTTTGAAAGGATGATAAATAAAAAATGTTACTTTATACTTGCATTATTACTAGTTTGTGGTATAATAATTTCACTTATTATTATGAATATAAGGGGAGAAAAAAATGAAAAAAAGTTGGCAATATATCTATTGATGACGCTTTCATTGTTGATGGTAAAGCTTTACGCTTTTTTTCAAAAAAATTGTAAATGCAGAAACGTCAAAAAAAGTGGATGTCATCACGGATGTAAAGATTCAAAATGATAAAGGTGAAGCTTTGACAGGACCGCTTGGAAGATACGATACTTTCCGTCTGAATGCAAAGTTTGCTATCGGGAAAAAGAGGAACAGTCAAAGCCGGAGACACAACAGAGGTTAAAAATCGACTCACCAATTGATATCAAATCACAGGATTTTTGAGATTAAAGATCCAAGTGATAACTTGGTTGCCAAAGGCAAAAGTTGATGCAGCTACTGGTAAAAATTATCTTGACCTTTACAAAATATGTAGAAACAAAAAGACGATGTATCCGGTTCATTCTTCTTCTATGCTCAAGTTAATAAAGTAAAATCTCCAAATGATGGAGAAGTTCCAGTTAAAGTTTCTGTAAATGATAAAGAGAAATTCACAGGAAAAGTCACAAGTGGAACAATAGGTGGAGGTAACCGCTACTCTATCATTAAATCGGGTTGGAGCGAAGCAGGAAACAAAGAGCTCGGCTTCCGAATTTCTGTAAACAGAACGAATGAAGTCATTAATGATGCTGTTGTTACAGATACCTTGAAATCACCAGGTATCACCTACAAGCCAGGAAGTTTCAAGATTAAAAAAGGAACTTGGGAATATAACAATGGTAAATGGGAACTCAAAAACGCAAAAGATGTTACCGCTGACTATACAGTGAATATTAATGGAAATTCATTTTCTATTAATCTAGGTAACATTGCTGCAGATGATCAATTTGCTATTGAATATGGGACAGATGTAAACTATGCTGTTGTTGATGGTGAAAAAATTCTTAACCAAGCTACTATCAAGGGAAGCAATAAGGATGAAACCTCATCAAATAGTACAGTGAAAATCCAAATTGCTGGTGGTGAAGGTATTGGTTACGAATTTAGTATTAAAGTTACTAAGGTAGACGAACAAAACAGACCTCTTAAAGGAGCAAAATTCCAAGTTGTTCGACAAGCAACTGGTCAAGTGATTGGTGAATTCGAGTCAGATGCGAACGGTGAATTTACTGTCAAGAACATCCTTCGTGACAAATACATCATCAAAGAAATTCAAGCTCCGGAAGGCTATGGGTTGGCAGAAGATACAATTGTTGAAGCTAGTGAATTTACGACACCAACTAAACCTGTTAGCAAAACGATTGTAAACAAGAAAGAGAAGCCAGCTAAGACTCAAGCTACTATCGAGCTGGATAAAAATCTTACAGGTCGTGATTTGGTAGATGGTGAGTTTAGCTTTGAATTGTACGAAGGTGCAACCAAGCTTCAAACAACGACTAACCAAAGCGGGAAAATTACATTCGAACCGATTGAGTTCACAGCAGAAGGTGAACATACATACACTGTAAAAGAAGTCAAAGGTAATAATGCTACCATTACTTACGATGCCTCTGAAAAACAAGTGACTGTTAAAGTCACTCGTGATGGAGGTGCCTTGAAGGCAGAAGTTGTCTATCCAGAAAACAAAACATTTACCAATGCCTTTACACCAAATGCAACGACTGCAACAATTGAGTTGTCTAAAGAGTTGACAGGTCGTGATTTGGTAGATGGTGAGTTTAGCTTTGAGTTGTACGAAGGTGTAAACAAACTTCAAACTGTTACTAACAAATCTGGCAAAGTGACCTTTGATGCTATCTCTTACACAGCAGAAGGTGAACACACTTACACTGTGAAAGAGGTCAAAGGGGACAATGCTACGATTGCTTACGATGCTTCTGAAAAAAACAAGTGACTGTTAAAGTTACTCGTGATGGAGATGCCTTGAAGGCAGAAGTCGTTTATCCAGAAAAACAAAAACATTTACTAACGCCTTCACACCAAACGCAACGACTGCAACAATTGAGTTGTCTAAAGAGTTGACAGGTCGTGACTTGGTAGACGGTGAGTTTAGTTTTGAATTGTACGAAGGTACTAACAAACTTCAAACTGTTACTAACAAATCTGGCAAAGTAACCTTTAATGCTATCTCTTACACAGCAGAAGGTGAACACACTTACACTGTGAAGGAAGTGAAGGGGAACGTACCAGGTATCACATACGATACAGCAGAAAAACAAGTAACCGTTCAGGTAACAAAAGATGGAGACAACCTAAAAGCAACAGTTGTCTATCCAGAAAACAAGGTCTTTGCAAATACTTACTCAGCTCCAAGTCCAGCAAAAGCTCAGATTTCAGCTAGCAAGATTTTAGAAGGTCGTGACCTAAAAGATGGCGAATTCAGCTTTAACTTGTTGGATGAAGCTGGAGAAGTTCTTCAAACAAAACAAAATGCAGCAGATGGTTCTGTAGCATTTGACGAAATTTCTTATTCACAAGAAGATGCAGGGAAAACTTTCCACTACACAATTAAGGAAGTAATCCCTCAATCTCAAGAAAAAAAGGAATGACCTACGATCAAGCGAGCATCGAAGTGACAGTAACAGTTACGAAAGATGACGCAAGCAATACGATCAAGGCTACAGTGGCATATGGTGCGAAGACATCCTTCACCAATACCTTTGTCACAAGTGAAATCCCACCAACACCACCAGTAGTTGAAAAAAACCAGAAGCTAAACTTTATACCATCCAACTTCACAAGGTCAATGGTGAAGGTCGAGCTCTAGCAGGAGCAGTCTTTGGACTCTTTGAAGCGGATGGTAGCACACCAGTTGCCAACCCTTATGGCGAAGGTCAAGCGACAGCGACATCCGATGCTAATGGTCTTGTAAGCTTTGTAGGCTTTGAGGCTAAGGATTATGTAGTGAAAGAATTGACAGCACCAGAAGGTTACCAACTATCAACTGCTTCAATCGCTGTCTCTGCAACAGAATTGAGCGCTGCGACAGACTTGGTAGTGGATAAAGGAAATGTGGTGAACCAACCGTTTACTGCTATTCCACCAACTCCGCCAGTTGTTGAGAAACCGGAATTGACTCTTTACAGCATCCAATTGCACAAAGTCAATAATGAAGGTCAAGTCTTGGCAGGAGCTGTCTTTGGACTCTTTGAAGCAGATGGTGTGACACCAGTTGCAAATCCATATGGCGAAGGTCAAGCGACAGCGACATCCGATGCTAACGGTCTTGTGACCTTTACAGGACTTGAAGCCAAGGATTATGTAGTGAAAGAAATCACTGCTCCAGAAGGATACCAACTTTCTGAAGAAGCGATTACTGTTTCATCTAGTCAATTGATTGCTTCAACTAATCAAGTACTTGATCAAGGTAAAGTAGTCAATAAACCATTCACTGCTATTCCACCAACTCCACCAGTGGTTGAGAAACCTGAGTTGAAACTTTACAATATTCAATTGCATAAGGTGAACCTAGTCGGTCAAGACCTTGCAGGAGCTGTCTTTGGACTCTTTGAGGCAGATGGTGTGACCCCAGTTGCCAACCCATATGGGGAAGGTCAAGCGACAGCGACCTCAGATGCCAACGGTCTTGTAAGCTTTGTAGGCTTTGAGGCTAAGGATTATGTTATTAAGGAGTTGACAGCGCCAGCTGGTTACCAACTATCAACGGATGTTATTACTGTATCTGCTAGCGAATTAAAAGCCGCACCTAACCTTGTAGTAGATAAGGGGACAGTCGTAAACTACCTAACTCCTCCAAACACACCACCAACACCACCAACTACTCCAAACACACCACCAACTACACCACCAACTACTCCGCCAACCACCCCATCAACAGACAAACCAAAAGGTGATAAGCCTTCTGGAAGTCAACCAAAAGAAGAAAAGAAACATACTCTTCCTTCTACAGGTGAAACAGTGAGTGAGGGACTAGTGGCTGCAGGACTTGCTTTGGCAGTAGCTGGAAGCGCCTTGGTTTATAAAAAACGTGAAAATTAATTTCTAAAACAGGTTTTGTTCTAGCCTTGCTAGACAAGCCTGTTTTTTTGTCTATAGGTGATAAAAAATATTTATCAGGCCCTTAAAAAATACATATTAGACGCTCTTGAAGTGGGATGATAAAATAGGGAATAGAAATATCAAAGGAGGGAAGGCCATGTGTAGAACGATTGTTGGAGTCTCTGCCAATCTATGCGCAGTGGATCCAGATGGGAAAAATATCCATTCGTCTGTATCTTGTAAGTTTGCGGAAACCATTAAGCAAGTAGGTGGCCTTCCTATGGTCATTCCTGTGGGAGACCCGTCTTTTGCCAAAGATTATATCGAGACAGTGGACAAGCTTATCCTCAGTGGGGGGCAAAATGTCCATCCTAGCTTTATGGAGAAGAGATCGCCATCGAGAGTGATGACTACAATCTCGAGCGCGATCAGTTTGAGTTGGCCTTGTTGAAAGAAGCAGTCCGTCAAAACAAGCCGGTCCTAGCTATCTGCCGAGGAGTTCAGCTCGTCAATGTTGCCTTCGGTGGGACTCTCCATCAAGAAGTGGAAGGACACTGGCAAGGGCTTCCTTTTGGTACTTCTCATTCCATTGAGACCAAAAAAGGCAGCGTGGTGGAGCGTCTCTTTGGACAAGCTAGCCAGATCAATTCTGTGCATCGCCAAAGCATCAAGGACTTGGCGCCTAACTTTCGAGTGACAGCCATTGACCCACGCGACCAGACCATTGAAGCTATCGAAGCAGTGGATGGTCATCGCATCATCGGTTTGCAGTGGCATCCAGAGTTCCTAGTCAAAGAAGAAAAAGGCAATCTCGAACTCTTTCGTTATCTTTTACAAGAATTGTAAACTCTTTAGGATTTTTTAAGGAGAAAGAGGTAAACTAGTCTCATCAACAAAGACCTCCTAACTTTGTTTGATACAGTTTACTTTTTTCATATAATCTCCTGCAAAAGTCTCCTCGTTTGAGGGGGCTTTTGTGTGTTTGTCAGAAAAAATACGAATAGTAGTAGAGGGGAGACGCTAGGGCGAAGTGATGGTATAATAGAAGAGATGGAAACTATTTAGAATGAAAGAGGAATCATGATGACAAATTCGTGGATTTGAACTTGTATCAAGCTATACCAATCAGGACTTGTTGCCAAAACGGGAGACAGCACACGCAGCTGGTTACGACTTAAAGGTGGCAGAGCGCACAGTGATTGCACCAGGAGAGATCGTCCTCGTCCCAACTGGGGTCAAGGCCTATATGCAACCGACTGAGGTGCTCTATCTCTATGACCGCTCGTCTAATCCTCGCAAGAAGGGATTGGTCTTGATCAACTCTGTTGGGGTTATCGATGGAGACTACTACGGCAATCCAGGAAATGAAGGCCATATCTTTGCTCAGATGAAAAATATTACGGACCAAGAAGTCATCCTTGAAGTCGGTGAACGTGTGGTTCAGGCTGTCTTTGCTCCATTCTTGATTGCAGATGGGGATGAAGCAGACGGCGTGCGGACCGGTGGATTTGGGTCAACAGGGAAATAGAGGAATAAAATGGCAGACTATTTATTAGTTGTAGACATGCAGTCAGATTATGTTGCTGTAGGAAAAGCATATCATGAAGAACTGACTGCAGCTGTAAATGACAAAATTGCTACCTATCCTAGCGACCGAGTTATCTATATTCTCAATCGTTTTTTCTGGGAGAGAAAAGATAGAAAGAAGAAATTTGCGACCGGCTTGCTGGTTGTATCTTCTCGTATTTTTGAGAAGCGTCGGGCTTCTTGCTTTACTAATCCAGATTTAAAAGATTTTTTAGAGGGAAACGGTGCTAAAAGCATAGAGTTTATAGGGGTAGATGGCAATGGATGTGTCAAGGCTTCCATTTTGGCAGCTGTTAAGGAGAATTATCAGGTTTCTGTCGATTTGTCTGCTGTCGGAGTTGCCAACCAGAAGAAATTCTCTAAAACACTGAAGCAGTGGCAAGATTGCGGAATCAAGATTGGATAGTTTTATGGGGATCTTAATATGAAGATTATCTTTGTCCGTCACGGGGAGCCAGATTATCGTGTATTAGAGGAGCGTGCTTATTCCGGATTTGGAATGGATTTAGCTCCCTTATCTGAGAAGGGAAGGAAACAGGCTCAGGACCTTTGCCAAAACCCCTTGTTCCAATCAGCTGATCTGCTAGTAGCTTCAGCAGTAACGCGAGCTTTAGAAACGGCTTCTTATCTGGCTTGTGCTACGGGCCTACCTTTGAAAGTGGAACCCTTATTGCACGAATGGCAGGTCTACGAAAGTGGTATAGAGAATTTTGAAACAGCTCGGACTCTGTTTCTAGAAATAATGGGAAGCTCCTTCCGGATAGCCCGATACAATATGAAACCGCTGAGGATATGAGAGCTCGCTTTATTGAAACTTTGGCCAAGTACCGAGACTATCAGAAGCTTGTAGTGGTTACCCATCGCATGCTCATGCGCCAGTTTGTGCCAAATGAGAAGATTGATTTTTGCCAAGTGATTGAGTGTGAGATAGAGATTTAGAAAGAGGTATCTTATCGCAAAGAAAAAAACGACATTTATTTGTCAAAATTGTGCCTACAATTCACCCAAATACCTAGGACGCTGTCCTAACTGTGGGTCTTGGTCTTCTTTTGTTGAGGAGGTCGAGGTTGCAGAGGTCAAGAATGCACGGGTATCCTTGACAGGTGAAAAAACCAAGCCCATGAAACTGGCGGATGTGACCTCCATCAATGTCCATCGGACCAAGACGGAGATGGAGGAATTCAACCGCGTCCTTGGAGGCGGAGTGGTGCCAGGAAGTCTCGTTCTCATCGGGGGAGATCCAGGGATTGGAAAATCGACCCTTCTCCTTCAAGTGTCGACCCAGTTGTCTCAAGTAGGAACGGTACTCTATGTCAGCGGAGAGGAATCAGCCCAGCAGATTAAACTGCGAGCAGAGCGCTTGGGAGATATCGACAGTGAGTTTTATCTTTATGCCGAGACCAATATGCAAAGCGTGCGAGCAGAAGTGGAGCGCATCCAGCCTAACTTCCTCATCATTGACTCTATTCAGACCATTATGTCTCCTGAGATCTCAGGGGTGCAGGGGTCTGTTTCTCAGGTGCGTGAGGTGACAGCTGAACTCATGCAGCTGGCTAAGACTAATAACATTGCCATCTTTATCGTAGGGCATGTGACCAAGGAAGGGACCTTGGCAGGACCTCGGATGTTGGAACACATGGTGGATACGGTGCTCTACTTTGAGGGTGAACGCCACCACACCTTCCGGATCCTGAGAGCGGTCAAGAACCGCTTTGGCTCCACCAATGAGATTGGGATTTTCGAGATGCAGTCAGGCGGCCTGGTTGAGGTCCTCAATCCCAGTCAGGTCTTTCTAGAAGAACGCCTGGATGGGGCGACTGGCTCTGCCATTGTCGTCACCATGGAAGGAAGCAGACCAATCTTGGCGGAAGTTCAGGCCTTGGTGACACCGACTGTATTTGGAAATGCCAAGCGGACGACAACGGGTCTTGACTTTAATCGGGTCAGCCTCATTATGGCTGTGTTAGAGAAACGTTGCGGGCTCCTTCTTCAAAACCAGGATGCCTATCTCAAGTCGGCCGGTGGTGTCAAACTGGACGAACCAGCCATTGACCTATCTGTAGCGGTGGCTATTGCTTCCAGCTACAAGGAGCTTCCAACCAATCCGCAAGAGGCCTTTATCGGTGAGATTGGCTTGACTGGCGAGATTCGCCGAGTGACTCGGATCGAGCAACGGATCAATGAAGCGGCGAAACTTGGTTTTCACTAAGATTTATGCACCTAAAAAAATTCTCTCAAGGGATCGCGATCCCAGACGGTATTCAAGTAATAGCAGTCTCCACGGTAGGGGAAGTTTTGAAAAAAGTCTTTTCTTAACTAGATCTTGGAATCGTTTGCAAAAAGGTTTTTCCTGTGCTATACTTTTTCTATACTTACTAAACATAGGGGGGTACTTATTTTGCAATTTTTTACAGATAACAATGTGCAGTTCCCTTTGGTCGAGCTGTCTCTCAATCAAGGGTGAAACTGTCTATATTCAACGGGGGAGTATGGTCTACCATACGCCTAATGTGACCCTCAACACCAAATTAAATGCGAGTGGCTCTGGTGTGGGACGCTTTGTGAAAGCAGTTGGACGGTCAATGGTTTCGGGTGAAAGTACCTTTATCACTCAGGTATTTGCCCAGTCTAATAATGCTTACCTAGCATTGGCACCCGACTCACCAGGTCAGGTGGTGCCACTCTACTTGGGCGAAAAGCAGTATCGATTGAACGATGGTGCCTTCCTTGCACTGGATGGTTCAGCTTTCTATACAATGGAAACCCAATCGATTGGTAAGGCTCTCTTTGGTGGTCAGGGTGGATTCTTCGTCATGACGACCCAAGGTCAAGGGACCCTCTTGGTGAATGCCTACGGCTCAATTAAAAAAATTGAGCTAAACAATCAAGAAATCACCATCGATAATGCCCATGTCGTTGCTTGGAGCCAGTCTTTGGATTACAATATCCATTTGGAAAATGGTTTCTGGCAATCCATCGGAACGGGTGAAGGTGTTGTCAATACCTTTAGAGGGACTGGTGAGGTCTATGTTCAAAGTCTCAACCTTCAGACCTTTGCTGGCTTGCTGAATCGTTATTTACCAAGACGATCATAAGACATAAAAGAGGCTGGGACAAAAGTCCTAGCCTCTCAATTGTCTTTGGATTGTCGAGCAAGACGCAGTGGTTGAGTGGGCTCTACTACGCTGATTTCATCAGCTTTTACAGCCCTACTCAACTGTGCGGAGGTGGGACGACGAAATCGAATTCTAACGAATTACCGATTTCTGTCCCACTCTCTTTTTCATGTAGGCTGACAACTGACAATCTGGGAAAAAGATGGTAAGATAGAGTGTAAATAATTTGGTGTTCAAACTATTTTACCAACCAGAAAGGAAGTTCCTAATGTCCTATTTTGAGAATTTTTTAAAAGCCAATCAAGCCTATGTTGAATTGCACGGAGACCTCCATCTTCCGATCAAACCGAAAACGCAAGTGGCCATTGTGACCTGTATGGACTCTCGTCTTCACGTGGCACCAGCACTGGGGCTTGCTTTGGGAGATGCCCATATTTTGCGGAATGCAGGTGGGCGCGTGACAGAGGACATGATTCGTTCCTTGGTCATCTCACAGCAACAGATGGGGACTCGAGAAATCGTGGTCTTGCACCATACAGACTGTGGAGCACAAACCTTTGAGAATGAAGGCTTCCGTCAGCATCTGAAGAAGGAACTGGGAGTTGATGTTGGAGACCAAGACTTCCTACCCTTTCAAGATATCTACGAGAGCGTCCGTGAGGATGTTGCTCTCTTAAAAGCATCGCCACTGATTCCAGACGACGTCATTATCTCAGGAGCTGTCTATGATGTCGATACAGGATTGATCACTGAGGTGACAGATTAACGTAAATCGTTAGCTTTTCGGCTAACGGTTTTTGTTTGCAAAGACGAAACTGAAAATTGATAGGGGTTGAAAACATAAGGCATCAAATGGTTAGAGAGGTTACAAAAATATTAGTCCAAACTAGGTTTGAAGTATAAAATTATGATAAAATATCATTTGGAGGAATTTTATGATGAAAAAAGTTTTTAGCGATTTGTTTGCGAAAACGGATTATGCTATCATGTGCGGTATCAGTGCCTATTTGACAATGTTATTGGTAGACTTGTTGAGTGCGACCTCACAGGATCTGTTTTTGACACTCGCCCCCTTGTCCGTATTAAAAATGGGAATCTGTTTTATTGTGGGAGGTGCCTTAATTTGTTTACATGACAAGTTGACGAAGTCAGATATACTTAGTATCACCATCATTCTTTCTTGTGTGACTCTCCTCGTAGCTATTTATAAGAGTATGTCCTTCTTTTTATCGCTGGGCTTGATTCTTTTGGCTCTAATTTTGTTTATAGGGGGTATGTTTAACAAAGAAAAGTCATCCTATTTGTATGTATCGGTCATCTTGCTAGCCATACCGCGTTTACTAACCTTAGGAAGCTCGAATTTTCAAGATCAAGCACTTGGCTTTCATGCTATTGATCTTTCCAGCACCCGATTTCTTTCAATCATCTGGCCGGTCGTTATTGCCTCCATTATCTCAATTGTGTTTATGATCCTCTATCTCAAATTTCCTATCTTTAACTATTTAGAGCGACATAAAAAAATAGTTCGAACAATCGTGTTTTCGCTAGTTCTAGTTTACGTCCTTTATCTTTCTGTTGTAGTGGTTTACAAAGTGAGGACGAATGAGTTGTCATCGTTTGATATTGGGATTTTTTCTCAAATGTTTGAACGGATGAATCACGATTTGACTCCGATAACGACCTTAGAAAGAGATAGAGCGCTCTCTCATTTTGCCGTCCATATTTCACCAATCTTTTATCTAATGTTGCCATTCTATAAGCTCTTCCCATATGTAGAGACCTTAGAAATTTTACAATTGCTCGTAGTCTTTTCAGGGATTATCCCATTGAGATTAATCCTTCGTAAATTAAAGTTTTCTAATCTCACAAATACCTTGGCCGTCTTATGGTTTGTGTTGTTGCCAGTGATGACAACGGCAGGGGGATTCCATCTGCATGAAAATTGCTTTTTAGTCCCATTAGTGTTTTGGGTATTCTATTTCATTATTTCAGAACAAAAATGGAAGATTCTACTAGCTACTATGTTGCTATTGTTCGTGAAAGAAGATGCCTTTATCTATGTACTGAGTATGGGCTTGTTCTTCCTTTTTCAAAAACGATTTGATTTATCCAAACAGACAAAAAGATGGCTTGTTTTTACAGAGATTGTCTTGCCAATCGCCTATTTTATTTTTGCCATGTACGTTTTGAGTGCCTATGGTGAGGGAGGAATGATTTCACGGTATGACGGATTCTTGCTCAATGGGGAAAGCGGGATGTTAATGGTGATTAAGAATCTATTCTTCCATCCGGGCTATGTCATTAGTACGCTACTGACTGCCAAAGATTAGGGTATTTATTCTTAATGTTTGCTCCGTTATGTTTCTTAGGACTACTCCAACGGCGTTGGTCGACTTATTTTCTTGTGCTTCCACTAATAGTGATTAACTTATTGTCCAATTGGTCCTATCAGTATGATATTGGTTTCCAATACAGTTATGGAAGTGGTGCTTTGGTTTTCATCATGGCTCTTCTAGCATTAGAGGATTTGAAAGAAACTAACATCCTACAGGAAAAAATGCCGGTAGCTATCGTGATAGTAGGAATTATTTTTTCTGGTAGTCTTCTACACCACTTTACTCATAATTGGTCCTTTAATATCGGCTATTACCGTCAAAATAAAGAAATGTTTGATGAAATCCAAAAGACTTTAGGAAGTTTGCCAAAGGATGCTTCAGTCTTAGCTGAGGGAGCCTATACGCCATCACTTAGAGGTCATAAAAAACTCTTTGATATTTTCTATCATAATGACAAGAAGGCGGATCCGACAATTGATTATATTGTGATCCCTCAATCTCAAAAGGATCAAAACGAAGAATACAATCAATTATTAGCGAGTTATGAAGCTTTAGGATACCGGGAGAGTCAGTATTCGTCCGCTC
>BNJV01000504.1_pt1 | contig 58930 bp, 57 predicted proteins | sample 8540591 | NCBI WGS metagenome assembly BNJV01 (sample SAMD00202457, study PRJDB9452) | human saliva metagenome | host: Homo sapiens | reverse complement strand
CGTGCGCGCCCACGACTCCTTGACTCCCCAGGCCCGTGGCGCGTCGCCTCGCCGAGCAGGAGCAGGCAGGGGCCTGAGCACCGGCGTGCCCACTGGGTGCCCGGCAAGTGAGATGCGACCGGCTAGCTACTGGTTCAGGAGCTCGGCCAGGACCGGTGCCAGGGCACGGAAGGCCTGCCCCCGGTGGGAGATGGCGTGCTTGTCCTCAGACGTCATCTGGGCGGTGGTGCGGCCCCGACAGCCAGGCTCGTCCTCCTGGACGGGCACGAAGATCGGATCGTAGCCGAATCCCCTCCCCAGGGGGAGCAGGTCAGGCGCCCTCCATGGAGCGCTCTGATGGTGATGACCTGCTCCGGCCCCTGCCGGAAGCCGGCTGGACCAAGACCGCGGCACAGGTGAAGCGCGCGCTGCGGTGCGGGTCGGCGACGTCGGCCAGCTGGGCCAGGAGCAGCTGAAGGTTCGCGGTGTCGTCACCGTGCCGGCCGCTCCAGCGCGCCGAGAAGATCCCCGGCGCCCCGCCCAGGACGTCGACGCACAGGCCCGAGCTCATCGGCGACCGCGGGTAGGCCCTGTGGCCCGGGCCAGAGCACGGGCCTTGAGCAGGGCGTTGTCAGCGAAGCGACAGGCCGTCCTCCACCGGCTCGGGCGCCTCGAGGGACGCAGCCGAGATGATCGAGTCGGGCATCAGGCCGGGCACGAGCGGCGTCAGGATCTGCCGCAGCTCGGCCAGCTTGCTCGGCGTTGTGGGTGGCCAGGACGAGGCGGGCCCGGCGGGCACCTGGACCCGGCCCGTGAGCGGGACGGCGCTGTCGGCGTCTGATGAGGCACTCACGGCTCAGACCTCCGCGGGCTGGGACGAGGACTCGAGGGAGGACACGGTGAAGGGGCTCGCCGCTGGGGCCGGCCAGGGCTCGGCGCTGGAGCGCCGCCAGCCGGCTGTTACCGACGGCGGCCAGGTCAAGCAGCTCTCCGAGCTCGGGCGGTCGAAGGGGCGTGCTCGGCGGTGCCCTGGACCTCGATGAAGCGGCCGTCCCGGTCTGGACGACATTCATGTCGGTCTGGGCGCGCACGTCCTCCTCATAAGGCAGGTCGAGGGCAGGGGACGCCGTCGATGATCCCCACCGAGATGGCGGACAGGGAGTCGGAGAGCGCCGGCTTGCCGGGGCGGGCCTTGATAAGGCCGCGCTGCGTGCCCCAGGCGACGGCATCGGCCAGGGCCACATAGGCGCCGGTGATCGCCGCGGTGCGGGTACCGCCGTCGGCCTGCAGCACGTCGCAGTCCAGGGCGATCGTGTTCTCACCCAGTGCGGCGACGTCGATGATGCCGCGCAGGCTGCGGCCGATGAGGCGGGAGATCTCGTGGGTGCGGCCTCCGACCTTCCCCCGCACGGACTCCCGGCCGGAGCGCTCCGACCCGGCCCGGGGAGCATGGCGTACTCGGCGGTCACCCAGCCCTCGCCACTGCCCTTGCGCCAACGCGGAACGCCCTCGGTGAAGGATGCGGCGCACAGGACCCGGGTGCGCCCGAAGGACACCAGGACCGATCCCTCGGCGTGGTCGAGCCAGTGGCGGGTCATGGTCACGGGACGCAGCTCGTCGACGGCGCGGCCGTCCTTGCGGGTGAAGGGGGCAGTTGTCATGGGCTCAGGCTACCCGGCGGCCAACGGGCCTCGGGGCTGCTCCGTACTTCGGGATGCCCAATGTCTGTAGCGACGGTGGTCAGGCGGTAGCGTTCGTTACGATCTCTGTTCCGGTCCGGAGCTGATCGGAGACACCGAGGAGAACACCCATGACCTATGTCAACATCACCGCGCTGACCTTCCCCGAGGGCGCCCAGGCCGAGATCGAGAAGCGCTTCGCCGCAAGGAAGCGAGGTGTTGACACTTCGCAGGGCTTCCAGGGCTTCGAGCTGCTGCGCCCGGTGGTCGGAGAGGACCGCTACTGTGGTGACCCGGTGGGACACGCGTGAGGACTACGAGCGCTGGAGGCGGCGCGACCCGCCGGCGGGCACGAGGGACGACAAGCGCCGGGGCATGAACGTGGAGGTCCTCGGTTTCGAGGTCGTCCAGCACGAGGAGTGACTCAGGGAGCCGGGGAGGGCGCCGTGACGAAGACCGACTCCGGCACGCCGCACCGGGCGTAGACGAGCTGGCAGGCGTGGCGGGGCCGAAGGCCTTGGTCGGGGTCTGGATCTTCACGGGTGACGGGTCTCGGGAGGCGCTCGATGCCGAACTCGGCGGCGCTCTGCTGGAGCATTCTTGTGCGGCATCGACCTGGTAGGACCACTGCGCGAAGGTCCCGCCACCGCGGATGGCGTGATCGAGCCAGGGTATCGTACCAGGCGATGAAGCTCAGGGCCACGCGGGTGAAGCCGTCGTCGCAGGCCCGTGAGTCCAGCCAGACGCTGCCGTCGTAGAGGGCTCTGCGCCACTCGGCGCCGCAGCCGGCATCGGCCAGGTGGATGCCTCCGTCGTCGGCAGGGTAGACGTCCAGCCCTGTAGCGGGGCCGGCGCCTGAGCCCTGCGATGGTGCTGAGGAACCAGCGCAGGTCCTCCGGCAGTGAGAGTCCCGCAGGAAGGTTCGGCGGCCCCAGCCGCATGCCGTGGTGGCGGCCGCCGAGCCAGCCGGGCTTCGCTACCGGGATCGCAGGAGGTCGCGGAGATGAGGTTGAGGGTGTGCTGGAGCCCATCCCTTGTCAACGGAGGAGCGGGTTCCAGGGGCATGAGCACCGACCACTCCCGGAGCATGCGGTGGCCACCGGGCTCGGGCGGGATCGCGTCCAGGACGCTGCGTCCCGCGAGCCAGTCGGCGCCGGCGAACTTGAGCTCGGTGATCGAGCGGGGGCCGATGGCCGCGTAGCAGCCCAGTGCCACTGCCTCATCGGAGCGAGTGGCGGGAATCAAGGGACTGGCGAGTACCCGGTCGGTCAGGGCACGGGGACCACCCAACCGTTGGCGGTAGGCCTCCACCTCCTCCATCGGCATATTCATGCTGCGGTCGAGATGGCCGGTGACCACCCGGTAGCGCCTGCCTCCCACCGTGGCTTCGTACTGCTCGACGTCGGGATTGTCAGAATCGATGAGGTCTGGGCGGCCGATTCCGGTCAACAGGACCGGGCCGAAGGCGCAGGCCCAGTTGCATCCGGCGGCGACAACCGACTCCATCTGGCTGGAGCCGTAGCCGCTGGCCGTGACCAGGACCCGTCTGCTCCCGAAGGCGCCTCCGCTGATCTGAAGGAAGATGAACGCGCCGTACGGCGTGTGGTCCTGAATCTCGTCAATGACGCACTCGATGGTGGGGAGGCCCTCGCCCAACCGGACCGTCTGGGCGTCATGGATGGCCTCGGTCGTAGCTCCTCGGAAGTGTCTGGCGATCGTCTGCGCCAGCACGACGTCGAGTGCGGGGGAGTCCGGACTGACGGAGTTCTCTGTCATCGATGCCTCGGATCAGGTCGGCGGAAGCGGCAGGTGTCGGAGCAGACGAAGAAGACAGGGCCCTCCTGTCAGAGCATGGAAGCCCTCATGGTTCTGGGAACTGAGATCTGCACACCTGAGCAGCATTTAACCAAAGAGTGGCTGCTTCCGTCGCCTTCCGCAAGCGTCTCATCACGGGCGAGGTGGCTACGGAATCGAGGCGGGTCTAGTGCAGCATCTACCGAGGAGGCTAGCGAGACCGCGACCGTCGGCAGCATACGCAACGAGGTCTGTTGTCCGACGAGTGCGACGAGCCTTAACTTGAATTGCCTCGCGGTTGATGGAGGCAGTAATCCTTCCGCGCCATCAATGCCTCTATCAAACCCGGCGCACTCACTCGGCGGCAGTGGGTGTAGGCGGAGCGATGCGCGTACACCAACAGTTGCCTGAGCCTCCAACCCCGCTGGTAAAGTGGGGAAGGAGCCGAGATCAGGGCGCTGCCCTGCGGCTGATCCTTGGGTGCTGTAGGCCTTGCAGATGGGGTTTTCGAAGCCTTGTTTATGCTGTATTCCAAGGTGGTTCTTGTTTGTGATTTGGGACTGTCGCGCCGCGGTCAGTCTCAGGGGGGCAGGTATGGATTGAAATCGTCAGTTCATAGTCAGTGAAGGTAACCTCAGGCACATGGAGGTTGCTTGAGGCGGGTTGTGTAAGAACTCCCGTTATCAGGGTGGCTCACCCCTCACTTAACGCAAAGAACACCCGCTAACCTCAACCATGCACTTTAGTGGGCGTCGACTACTGCATTCTCAAGTGTGAGGAGTTGGGGTGTAGGGAAAATCAAAATATCGACATCGCAGTCTCGTAGTTGAAAGGAGTTTCGGGAGTCACTAGAAAGTGAATGCAGTGAATGGTGTCATAGCAGACAAGGCGGTTGCTGGGCTGCTTTGGATACTTGTCATGCACCAGTAACTACATGAGTTGCTGCTTGTGTTTCATCTCTCTCGAATGCCTTTTTTGTTGCGCGGAGCTAATTGAATGCACTCAAACAGTCCATAAAGGAAAATAATGGCGAGTAAGGCTGCTGGTGTTGCAAATACCCATCCCCACCATGTCTTTTGTCTGGCCAGCCAAAGTGTGAGATATCCGAGACATGGGGCTAGGGTTAGTGATACCGCTGCCATGGGCCAATCTCTTCTCCATTCGCGTTGATCGGCTAGTTCTGCAATCTCCTTCTCAAGCAGAGACTGCATCATCTTGTGGCTGGCAGATCCTTCTGGCAGATTCTTGAGAATCTCCGATTCTTCGCGAATAGATGTCCGCCGTCCTCCGTCTGACTTAAGTAAGCCAGCCAGAGCTGTTGCTAGGGTGATTAGGGCGGTTGTTACTTTAATTAAATTATCCCAGTTCATGTCAAACACAAATGTCGATCCTTTGGTTGCTTAGAGAATTTTTCCGTCCGTTGACTTTTTATCTTCTTGAAGTTGTCTCCTATGTCTGACTGGGGTGTGATCTGGGGGCGTCTCGATCTAATGGGGTTTAGAATAACTTGTTTTGCGTTTTCTGTAAGGTGTGCCGTTTCGGTTTGGGGTTCCCTCACCCCCTAGAAGTGTGCTCTGATCGCGTAGGTCGGTGTCGGTCCTGAGGTGGCGTATCCAGCGGGTCTCACTGGTGTAGCCCAGCAGGGCCTGTACGACCGCCAGCGTGATGATCTCGGCGTCGCTGGTCACCGCAGTGATACCGACTTGTGGGCGTGGTGGCAGGGACCTCGGGATGGTCCTTCAGCAGATCATCGACAGTGACGTACAGTGCGGTGGCGAGGGCCTCCAGGCCGGTGTCCATGACAGAGCCGTCCTTCCCAGCAGAAGCGGTGAGATCTGGTGTAACACCACCGATCCTGCGAGGCCCTCACCCCATCGCCCAGCACCCACGCCGACCCACACCCTTTGGACTTACTCATCTAGTGGAAGTGCGTCTCAAGGTCGCCTGGAGCGTGCGTGGTGCGGATCCCGGATGATGAACCGCAGTCTTGCTTTCGTCCAGGGCCGCCAGGTTGGCAGCCGAGAGTATTCTGGCGTTGGTGGCCACTACGAGATCTTCGATACCGTGGGCGGCCTGGAGGCCTCCATCACGGGGAGGGGAGTGGTGGTCTTGGCCCGATTGCTCTCCCAACACCCAATCTGGAGAGGGAGCCTGGCGCAGTCGGTCAGCAGTCCGACGTGACCGGGGGATTGTCCCAACGCTCCTTGCAGACAGCGACTGAATCGCTCCGGGGTGAGTGGAGCTGGTGAGCCTTCCGTGTCATGCCTGTTTTCATCAAAGCCCGGCGATTCACCGCCCACCGCTGACGATGGGCCCATGAGCCTCACAACACGAACAACGCCCACCCTGGTGGGTGAGCGTTGTTCATCATCTGGAACCGCATCCCAGCCTGTTTCGACTGGGGTGGGTTCGGGTAAGAGCTTGTTGGTACAACTCCGCACCATCGACTCTAACAACCTGATGGTGCTGCTGGACTTCCGAAGGAAGTTGGCCGCCGGTGAGGGCGGCCAGGTGTGTACCGGCCCCAATGTAGCGCATCCGCCGGCTACTGACGGGTCGGATGGAGCGGTGGGCGATGCGGACGAGCCCAAGCCGTCTCACGGGGCAGATGCGGCAGAGCCAGAAGGTGAGTCCCTGCAGCGACGATGCGCCGCACAGCCACCAGCGTGGGGAGCGGCCAAACGATGAGAGTGATGCGCCCGACACCGTGCCACGGTCGCCGCGTGGTCGACCGCATCAAGCAGACGAAGTTCCGGCCCCTGACGCCGGAGCAGCGCCAGCAGGTGGTCGACCCTGTACCGCGCTGGCGTTCCCTGTCAAGGAGATCGTTCAGCAGACGGGGCGTCAATCGCTCGACGGTCTACCGGCTGCGTGGGCAAGCAGGGCTGGAACGCAACCACCGCTTCACCGACGAAGACCGTGCCCAGGCGATCCTCCTCCGCCAGCAAGGCCTGCCCGCCATCGCTGAGATCGCCAAGCATCTGGGCTTCAGCCGCATGACCATCGGGCGCTACCCGGCGGCTGCTCACCAGGGAGTGACGGCAGCGGCGAGCAGCGTCTCCATCGCCGAAGAGCGTCACACTGTCGCCTGGAGCGCCGACGGCCTTCGCCACGGCTCACCAAGGCTGGTGTGCCGTCGTGGGCATCCCGTCACGGCCGGTAGAACGGTACCGGTCGCCAGGAAAGTGTTTTAGAACTCGTTGTTGGAAGGCCGACGCAGCACGTGCTCATTCATTTCATCCTCGCAGTATGCCAAAATTGCGTAAAACTATTGACAACTCAACCGAGAAGCCTATAATCATAGGTAGACACAGTTGATCGCCGTGTCACCAAGAAATCTCCGGCAAGTAGTTTCTAGGGCTGCACCGCGGGAGATTTTTATTTTATGGCGATTATCGTGGATGACGTTCAAATGTCGACATGAAGTCTCGGCGATCACTGCGCTTGTCTTCTTTGATTTGGACACAAAAGTAGGTGCCATCTTTCCTGACTCGTGACACCTTAGTGCCCTGGGGACTGTAGGGATTTGAGGATGCTGGCTGCGGTTGGGGTGATTTGGGGGTGGGCAGTGATCTTATGGCCGTTGAGGTTGATGGTGACGTCCTGAAGGGGCTCGAGGGCACGGATGATGCGTTTGACGCTGATCCCTGTGGTGTCCTGGAGGTGCCGGGCGACGGCCAGGGCAGCCATGACCATCGTCAGGTGCGCCTCGATGGCATCGCGCTGGTGGTGGAAGACGGGGCGGGCTCTCAGGTCGTGCTTGCTCATCCGGAAGGACTGCCTGACGTGCCACAGCTCGTGGTAGGAGGAGACGACCTCACCGGCGCCCATCAGGTGGGACGGAATGTTGGTGACGTAGCCCTTGAGGCCCACCAGGGAGCGGGCCCGGGCCAGGGAGGCCTCGTCCAGGGTGGCGTCACCGGCGTGGGTGGTGACGAACCTGGTGCCCTTGGGACGCTTCTCGCCGGCGATGACGGCCCGGGCCCGGTTCTCCTGGGCGGTCAGGGTCTGAGTGTCCCTGGCGGCGCGCTTCTTGGAGTAGGCCCACACCGCCCGCCACGACCCCGGATACTCGACCGGGTCCCAGACGGGCTCAGCCCTGACAGCCTTGTCCCGCTCGCTCCGCGAGCCCCTCTTGGGGGTGATGGTGTCAATGAGCTGCCCATCAGTGAAGGCGTCCCCGCTCCAGTGGAAGTGGGCCTCCAGGTCGCCCGGGGCCCGGGTAGTGCGGGCCCCGACAATGAACCGCAACTTCGCCTCATCCAGGGCCGTGAGGTTGGCGGCCGAGAGCATGCCGGCATCAGCGACGATCACGAGCTCCTCGATGCCGTGGGCGGCCTGGAAGGCCTCCACGATGGGGATGATGGTGGTGGTCTCGGCCTTGTTTCCTTCCCAGCACCCGATTCTCAGAGGGAAACCACGGCGGTCGACCAGCAGGCCGACGATGACCTGGGGGTCGACCCGCCTGTCCTTGGAGTAACCGACCTTGCGCAGGTCGTCCTCACGCTCGGCCTCGAAATAGAGGGTGGTGACGTCGTACAGGCACAGGGCCAGACCCCCACCAGTGTTGGTGACGTGCTCGAACAAGGCGTTTGAGAGGCTCTCGCGGTAGCCCCGCTCCTGAGCACGGGCCAGGGAGCGGAACAAGGTCCGCACGGTGACCGGCTCCAGGCCCAGGTCACTCAGCACCCGGGGGACCTGGGCCTTGGAGGTCGGCTCGATCAGGCGCGCCAGAACCATCTGCTCAAAGGCCCGATCACCCCCAACCGCCTCACCCAGGCCCAGACGCTGGTAGGCGCTGTGCAGGACCTCCCACAACAACCTGGAGTGCTTGGACTCCACCGAGGTCCTGGCCAGATTGGTGTGTCCCGGTGCCGGTTCCAGGGACTCCAGGTCCAGCAGCCCCTGGCCCTGCCAGGCGGCGATCTTCTGCCGTCCGGCCTCCAGCAGGGCCTCCAGCTCCGTCTCGTCGTGGGCTGACCCCAGGTGCTCCACGATCCGGCGCACACCACCGGACTTGGACACGATCTGAACGGCCATGGCCCCCGAGGCTGTCCTGACCTTGCGCACAAACGGGCTCACACCAGCCCACCATACGGGCTCTTAGTGCCCCACCACCAGACCCCCAACACCGCAATACCAACGAAAACTCACGCCGAGTCACCGAAAACCCACCAAAGCTGTCACGAGTCAGGTCTTTCGTTATGCCGTAGAAACGATGGAGCAACACGTGTTGGTCGTCTTCTTTGACGATAGTTTCTGGAGTGATGCGTGAGTTTCGTATCAGGTCAAGCGCCGCCTTGTAGAAGCGGAGCCGTTTTGTCTGCTCTTTCTGATGCTTGTCTGTCAGGTGGGGCCAAAATACATCGAGGAAGATCTTGCTGCCGTTAAAGTACTTGGATCTGATGTAGGGCTGGCGCTTGGTGGCATGGGCGACGTCGTTGTATTCTCGACGCGCTTTCATACACCTCGCTGCGTGACGTTCCGGATAAGGTGCGATATTTGGAATTGTATATGTTAACTTTCGGCATTACTCCATTCAGTATACAATGAATACAGCACTCATGAGAAGGCTCGAAACGGTATCGCAGTGCAGGTTTGGTGCCGACACAGGACTGCTAATGGCATGCTTTGCATCCAAGCGCGACAGGTTCTTGTATAGCGCATCAGCCTGTCAATCAAACTTGTGTGACAATTCTCCTCCAAAGTATCGTTCTCGAGAAGATTTGAGAAGCGTTGCAGGAGTCCAATGAGGAGTGCTTCAGCGGAGGGGTCGGGTTTTTAAAGATTCGACTCCTCCGCTCATCACGATTGCTCAGCAAATTCTTCTGTGAGGGAGCGTCTTGCCTCTAGATTGCCGGTCACAGTCGTAGTCGTAGGTATCGATCTCGAGCTACACAAACGCCATAAACCTGCGGAGGCGTTCATCGAATTTGTGTTCTGCATAGAAAGGAGAGTTTCCCACCCAGAGATTTCTGGGTCGATAGTCAGTCGTGGGTTGACGCTAACTCCTTCAGCCGATTCTGAATCAGGAAAAGTTAGTCGAGCTAAGTCGCAATATCCGGATCTCAAGCATCCTCTCCCATTCCATCAGTTTGCACTCCGCTGAAATGCGAGATCGGATCTGCTGCACGGTCGAGCCGCAAATAGTTAATCGGCGATGGCGATCCATGCAGAGCCAGCCTTGTTGGATCCAACCTACGATGGTTAGCATCAACGTCAGGAGGCGAATGATAGGCATGGTCTGCCTGCATCCAGTTGAGTGACTGCGGGAGCACTGACAAACTCCCTTGGGAGGTGCGTTTCAGGAATTTTCGGCTATCCTGCGAAATTGGGTACTGGGGCAGATCTTTTCAGTGTGAGAGGTAGTCTACCCGAAGGAATAGGGCTGCAGCTGCCAAAATAATGTAATCGAGCACGACCTGAGATTATACAGCCACTCTCCTGAAACAGCGCAGGAAGTTCCTGGGGAAATTTCTTTCATATTAAGCTCCACTCGTGGAGGATATATTCCACGTGGCTGTTGGTGCACGCTATAGTGCGCAGCAAAGATGAGCTCCAAAAGCTCATTCCAACACTCGATCATCTCTGGAAATGAACTTTCGCTCTTTCAACCTCGGTGGCGTGCTGGCTTAAATAAATTCACTCATTCTTTCCGTAGGTGCGTACGGTCGCGTCCTGAGCTTCTCCGCAAAGGGTTATCGCCGTCGCTAGCCAGCCTGGCGTCATCGCATCCGTCTGGTTTCGTACCGCGACTTCTTCATCGTACGTCGGCAGCTTACCTGTAGATATTATCGTCATCTACAATTTTAATTTTTATCTACGAATATAATTCAACTCGACAATTCCATTATTTGTTATCGTGTTGATTAATTTCAATTTATGTTTCCGCATCATTTTGGCTAAAATAATTTTATACCATTCCTAAAATTGTCGGAACAATGGATATAAGATACTCATCAATCACATCTGAAGAAATGGCTTGTTGAACTAAGTCTGCTCCCTCCACATATCCAAAATATCTTTTCCTTCAACCCCTTTTAATTTCTTGATCAATTCCTCCAAAATTATCACTTGTAAAAATGATCTTATCGGAATCTTGTTGTTCTCGGTGAGTGAAAACATAAGTCAATAAATCTGTCATAAACCCAATTATCAGGGATAACTTAGTTATTATCTGATTGTAAAGTATTCCAACCCATCAGAACTGGTGTCTATATTTTTATAAACTCAGAATAGGTACTTTCGTTTTCTAAACACCTTCATGGCCCTTGCAGAAAAGCGACACCCCCATTTTATCAGCAATATAGCTCATCTACACTCATAGCTATAAACAGTTTTTACTTTTTCTCATATCTTAACCTCAACTTCTAATCTCTCTCTAAATATTTTAGGATATTATACCATTTTTCAGAGCGTCTGTTTTTCTTTATTCTTTCCGCTGGGTGCACTCTATCTTTTAACAGCTTATCTTGAAAGGTGTCTTTGCTCTTTTATCAAAAATATATCTCGGTTACAAAGGTCTTTCCGTTTCATCTTTTTGTTAGAACACCATCAGGCTTGCCTCTACCCTGCGCCTTTGCTGTACCTCGCAGATCGCAGTCTGGTAACGGGTTGCGTATCCCTGCCATCACTGGCAAACCCTCGAGAGGGATCGAGCTCTTCTTCACACCTCCAACCCACTCACCAACCCGCCGGCGTCGGTGTCGAGGGCGGTGGCGATGCGGAGGATGTTGTGGAGGCTGAGGTTGCGTTGGCCGCGTCTCGACCTGGCCGATGTACGACCAGTGCAGGGTGGTGCGCCTCGGCCAGCTTCTCCTGGGACAGGCCCAGCTGCTCGCGGTGGCGCGCATCACGCCGACCGAACTCACCGGTGGCTGGTGAGAGCGGCGGCTTGCGGTCGGTGGGCACGGCTCCATCTCAACCGGCCGAAGACTCCCAGTCCAGAGACTATATATTTCGACACGATGTATCCTGTGGCTGTCCGTAGCGGTCGAGTAGGTGAGGAGGTGGTCATCATGGGTGGCGGCGAGTGACCAGAGCTAGCCCGCTCGTCGAGCGGTTGCTGCCTCAGGCTGATTGGTCTGGGGCCTCGTCTTGCAGCCCAGGTGAAGCGAAAACCGGAGGCGTGCATCAGCCAACCGCTTCGCCTTCGACAGTGACGGCCTCTGCCTCGCACGGCGTCTGGGCATACGGGTGACGCGAGCAGATTGAGCGGTGGCCACGGTGTCGCTGACGCGCAGGTCGGCGATGGTCGTATCGCTGTAGTCCAGATGTACCGACAGGTCGCGGGTGGGTTGAGCAACCTCGAAGAAGAGACGGTGACCCCATCGCGGCACCACTGTGCGGATCACTTGGCGGATACGGACTGGCTGGCCTTGTACGGCGTCCTCATCCAAACTGACGCTGTACATCTGGCCTGTCTTTCTGCTGCTGCGACGAATCGTCTGTGAGCGTCCGTCTACCGTCAGCTCGAGGAGCTCGTAGGAGGATCGGCTGGCTGCGTCAACGCCTGGACGGTTCTGGAGAAGCCATGCTGCTGTAGCTGGCGTATCAGCGAGCAGCTCGGTGTACTCATCCTGGTCAGACACGCACGCGAAGCGCCGGGCAGCACTGCTGGGCACGGTGGTAGCTCCCACTCCACGGTGACGTCGAACAGAGGAGTACCTGCGGTACTCCTCTCTACTGCAGTAGAGAGCCGAACGCGCACCGCCACGTCGTACCACCGCTCAGCGGCGCGGATCGCTTGGTCGCGGATGTCGCGGTAGATCTCCCGAGCGAACTGCTCATCGCCCAGGCGCAGCGCCATCACATTGGCCGCGATGTCGTCCAGCAACCCGGCGTGGCCACGCGCTTCAAGTCCTCAGGATGGATGGCGAAGCCCTCCACCACCGCATCACGCATCGCTGGAGCCTCTTCGCGGATGATCTGGCGGAAGCGGGCCAGCGTGTGCGCCTCCTGATCCCGCCGGAAGGTGTACTCGAAGAACGTCGATAGCAGCCCCGCGCCAAACAGCGTCCCACCGCAGCTCACCGAGGCTTATTCATAGGGGTGTTTAGGTGTCTCAAAGCGAGGTGTCGCTAGGGTGGCGGCTTGTCTCTGAGAGAGTTTTCGGTGTCAGCCTAACCCAACCAAGAACAAACCGCCATGATGAAAAGTAGCACGAGGATCACCTCGCAGCGAGGTTGTGGACCTGTGCGAGACCCATTCACGCCGAGAACCCCGACCTGCCGGCGTTCGGGGCCCGGGCGCTGGGGCTGTACCTGTGCAGTGCCTGACCCTGACATACCTGAGCGGCACAACCTACCCCAGGAGCTACTCGCCGAGGTCTCACGACGTCTCGCAGCCACCGCCTCCCGAGTCATCACCGCCTCACACACCCCTGACTCGCCTGCGCCTTTGAAATCCAGTGTGCCGACCGTGGAGGACCCGATCCCACCGTGCAGCTAATCATCGACGGCACCTCCTTCAGTGCTGGTCCTGGAAGAACTCACCCGAGCTGTACTCCGGCAGCACCAGACCACCGGAGTGAACGTCCAGGTCGCCTGCACCCTGTCAGGAACCCTGGCGGGGTGTCCGACCCCACGACGGAAGGGTCCACGACACCGAGGCCTCTGCGCCGCCGGGACTGCTTGACGTGCCACCAGCCGACCTCCCGGAAGGGCGCCACCACCGCAGCACATCGGCGACAAGGGGTATATCAGGGCTGGGCATGATCACCCCCAAGAGAAAAACCCGCGAACCTACCGCTCCACCCAGACGACAAGGCCTACAACACTACCGTCAACCAAACAGCTCCGCTAAGGATCGAACGAGTCATCGCCAATATCAAGACCTTGGCGCGCCCTGCACACCGGATACAAAGACCACCAGAAACCCTCCCGGAAACCATCACAGCCATCCTCGGAATCATATTCACCTACACCCTATGAATAAGCCCTCACCCAGCGGCAGGGCATGCAGCCACTGCAAACTTCCCAGCTGCAGCGGAGTCAGCCAAGCTGTTGAGCATCAGTGAGGAGGATGCCTGCCAGAGTGAAGGAGACGGCCAGAAGGGAAGCCTTTAGTTTTTGCGGAGGCGGTAGGTGGAGGAAGGGGGATGATCGTTGACACGTATGGACTTATTATAGCAAACCTGCCGTATATAATCTAAGTGATACCAAACTAGATCGCGTCTTCATTATGGTGCTCATTTGCCCCTTAGAGAGTGGCTGAATCACCCCATGTGGAACTGGCGCGTGAACTCTCGCCATGATCGACTCATGGGACAGCAGCAACTCGCTCATCATCGGCCGAGGAGAACCCACGAACGATGACTCATCGGTAGTTTTTTGGGAGACTCAGGCGACCGCCGTCCGCTTGCTTCTTGAGGTCGAAGAGTTCCTGCGGGATGACGGTTCCTACGAGGAAGACGCAGGCACTCTTGTCGAGCTTTGGCAGGAGTTATTCCCGCCGCGACAAGATTGGTGCTCATCCGGAGGATTCCCTCGAGCCTCGCGGGGGACACGGAGCGCTTTGCGACAGATCGCTCGCCGCATGGACAGTGAGAGCACACAGTTCGTCGATTTGAGCCCCGACGCCCTGGGCGAACTAGGGCAGGCGCTTGAGGAGCTGTTACGCACGATCCAACACCTGCCCAACCTTCAGCTAGCGGATCGCGATCAGGCTTGTTCTCCTGATTCAGCGCGCACTGCGGATCATCGAAGAGGAGCCGATCGACCTGACAAAAATTCAAGCGGTTACCTGCGAAGTTGCCGGCGCTACTCTTCCCGTCGTGAGTGTCGCGCCCGAGGAAAAACGCAGAGGAATCTTGGATAAAATTATGCATATTGCAGGCATATGGGCCATGAATGTAACTGCTGGTGCAGCAGGGAACTTGCTGGCAGCCGGCGCTGCGCCATATTTACCAAATTCAGTCTTAGAATGGTTTGATGAATTCAAGATACGTACAAGTCAATAGTACTGGGCGATGTTAGCTGTCTGTGCGATCGCTTGCCCTGCGATTTCTCACTCGATGCGCTAGAGCCAAAAACGATGGGACGCATTTCGAGTATAACGAAGCATGTAGCGGAATACTGTACCAACCCTGGAGTAGCATGCTCATCTCGAAACCACTGCTCGTGCAGCCAGACGTCGTCAAGAGGTGTCAGAGAACGACGTTTCTCCATGCGCGCCCAGCCACGATGTCGCCAGGTGAGAAACAGCGGCTCTATCGTGCAGGCGCTAATGGGCAACGCTCCTGGATCGACGATGAGTGGCTCGATAGAAAGTTGGATGAAGTTAGTCAGGCTAGCGAGGAAGTGGATGCTGTGCGCCCTCCGTTTACTGAGGGAGGCCCGTAACGCGCCCCGCCCCCTTAAAGAAGGGCAGTAACGGCCATGCCAGCAGTCGCTAACACAAGCGCTATTGTGGCGGCAACCAGACACCAACTAGAAACTAGCATTCTGTGTGCAATCTTGGCTTCTTGGGCTTCACGCTGCTCGAGAAGCCAGAGATTAAGAACCTCCTTTGCGCCCCACGAGACATGCTTACCGCCTACGATCCGAAGAATATTTTCAATCCTACGCAGATCTTCTTCGGTTGGCATTTTTGTTTCAGAGTTGTGTTTTATAGTGAGGTCAGTTTTGCTATGCATGTGAGAGCCTTTTCGATTGTGGACGCAGTTATCGCTATGTCTATGGGGAGAGGAATACAGTTACTTGCTCACGTCAATATCGCTAAGTTATGTCAGGCAACGGCCGAAGGAATATTTCGTCAAAACTCTATCCTGCCCGCCAGTTGCGCTCAACAGGCTTCTCGGGTATGGTCGATGGCCTAAACAGCTTGGAATTGCTCGCTTCTGCAAACCAGCCAATCCAGCGATCAACAAACTCTTGCGAATCTGCGCGGTCAAGTTGCTCGAGGGGCCAAGCAAGTTGCGTGGTGCCAAACACTCCCTCGAACGCGATCGAGATCTCCTCTGGCTGTGCGGCGTATGGCACCATTCGTTGATGGTTACGCCAATCCATAAACGCAAGCTCAAACCACTCAAACCGTCCCTCATGCAGTGCATCGCAGTACCACAGGGAATGTGAGCGGCCAGGATATTCATTCCGACTCGATGTTTGCAGCAGCTCGATACTGGCACAGGCAATCACCTCAAATGGCCCACTCCATCGCTCCGGTTCGACTATTCGCGGGCCCGCAAACTCGAGATGCGCCGCAACCAATGTCACGCTCGAGATCGTGATCTGGTTACCGAGATTTGTCTGCTCACGCCGCTCTTCGGTCTTTGCAAAAGGCGCGTTATCGACGATCGTGTTCTGTACCGTCGCTCGGAGGTTCTCGAATGATCGGCATGCGTCTTGGAATAGCTCCTTGCGTCGTTCCAGCAACGTCCTGCGCTGCTCATCTTCAGCTAATACCTGCGAGCGCTGAACCGAATACTGCTGCGAGACTTGCTGCAGTTGCTGTATGCCAAGACTTGCAGGAGCGTCGCCAGCCTGGGCAAGTTGCTGCAGAACCCAATCGGCGGTGGGGCGCGCTCCGGCCGCTTTATTGAGACACTCCCAGATCATGACCTGTAGTCGAGGTACCTCGATGCTCATATCCGGTGGAGTGGTGAAGGTGCTGCTCGTAGCGCTTCGGCGGTCTGTCCCTGGAACGGCAGGTGGCCTTCCAGCAGTTCATAGGCCATGACCCCGAAGGCGTGCATGCGTCGGTGGCTGAAGTTGCCCGCTCACTCCGCCACTGTCTCTGGAGCCGCGTACAGCGCGGTAAAGCTATACTTGCGCGTCGCAGCATCCGTTGAGGCATCTCGGTAGCGGGCGATGCCAAAGTCGCATAGCTGCCAGACGCCGTCTGTGTAGAGCACATTCTCTGGCTTAAGGTCACGATGAACCAGACCTGCTTGTTGAATCTCTTTTAGCCCGTGCGCGACGTCGGAGAGTATAGCAATCTTTTCCTCGAAGCTCAACACATTATCCGTAATGTATTGGTGGAGAGAATACTCGGCACGCGGCATGATCAGGACGTACATGCCGTCATCCTCACCACTGTCCAGCACGGGCACGATGTGGGGCAAGTCGGTAGAAGTCCCGATCATGAGCTCGCGCTGAGCACCAGGCTCGATCGGGACGAACTTCGCCACCGCGCGCTCGACGCCGTCCCGCCGCGCCTCTCGCACCGATCCATACCCGCCAGCACCGAGCTCGTCGCCAACTTCCCACGCATGCTGCTCAAGCTTCACCGTCACCATGGCTGAATGTTACCTGAACAGAGCATCGACGGCGTCGCATAGGATCCTCACGGACGGAGCTACCTCAACTGTCCACGGCAGCCTTGCTCATCCTCTATGTCTCCTGCTACGGATATCTGCAGTTCTGCCTGTTCTGTCTCGCAGTGGAAGGTGTGTAAAGCGTCGAGAGTAGCCTGTACCGTGGCTCTAGTTTACCCAATGGTAGCGGGATAGCCAGGCGTTTAGTACCATATATATTAAAAATATCGGTTGGGGTGAAGGTTGTATTGAACGGATGTGGTTTTGCAGAAACGGCTAAAGTGTATTGGGGGAAAGAACTGACGTTTTTGAATCACTTTCGAGCCACTTGTGAGTACCCTAAATACTATTGCGCTGACAATTCGAAATTATAGATCACACAGTGATGTTATCTCCCTAACTTTGCTGGAGGTTCTCAACGAGGTACTGATCTAGCCACCGATCTGCAACCATTTGCCGCTGCTCGCACAGTAAGTTCCAGCATCCCTATATTCTGGAAAAGTTTTCTTCATTCTGACTAATTTTCGACCAAATTCTGCATGCACACGATTATTTCTCCTTGCAACAGTCTGAATTGTTGGGCCGACAACCCTGCCGTGTGCGAAGTTTACAGCGTTACCATCCATCATCAAGTAAAAATCTATGTCTTCCGGTCGCGTCTATATCATTCAATGAACCAATTTTCTCAGTGTAACTGCATACATTATCAGAAATTCTCTGAGTTTCGTAATTCTGTTTAATTGAGTTCAGATCGATTTCGTCATCCGATGATGTCACTGATGCAACAAAAAGTATTTTGTTCAATCGTATCCTATCGTCGAAGCGTTTAACGGCAACTGTCTGACGGAGCGAGTTCGAGGAAGACGAACCACTTCGTCAATGTCATTATTTGTAGTCAACTTGCTTCGGTAACTTTTTTTCGCTCCAGCACCTGTAGAACTGACTATCAAATTCAGATCATGAGCAAAGGAGATGAAATCGTCATCATAGTGATGGACATGAAATCCCTGTGCAGCCGCGACTGCCAGTCGAATTGGATCGATTCTCACAAACTCCTAACAGGATTCCTCTGTTTCTGAAGATGCATGCGCGACGCTACTGCCTATAGGACTGAATCCTATAACTCCTGCCCGTCTTGATTGCAGAACAACATCTTGTTCTCTCAATATCGCTTCAATTGAAAAATGTAACTGCTACGCCAACTGAAAATGATTTTCAGGCGCCTTTAACGGACTTCTGGCGACGGAGTAAACAGGAACGGGGGATGAAACGCTTTCACTCATTGGCGGACTCTAGCCAATCCTCGTATCTTTTGTGACCGTTTTCAGTATCTTCAACTATGCCAATTAGTTGGTACCCTTTTTTAGATAATGCAATTTTAATCACTTCGGGGCCATTATCGGCTTCAGCAAAGTAACCGCCAATGTCGACCAGTAGCACCTTTTTCTCTGTTTGGGGATACATTTGGGAAACATTCTTCGACAAAAAATGCCGGATTGTCAGAAAACCGAATCCTATCTAGCTTTTCAAACTTCGTATTAGGGTATGTCTGTTTCAGCCACTGCATTAGAGAAGAATTAATCGAGCTCCTCTTGGCATACACTGCCTTTAATTTGAAGTTGTCAGCTATTACCGGAATGAATGGCCGAGCACTATCGACAATATGAGATACCATAACTACATTAATGTCTCGCGTTTCTGACTCCGAACATATTCTCCGGAAGAAGGTGATTGCCTTTGAAATTGCAGGCGTCGCGTCAGAAATTGTCATACTTTACCTCACTTATCAGATAATGCACAGAAGAAGGCTGAAATTTAATTCCAACCTTCTTCTGCTTTAAATACACCGTGCATGGCTGACACTTAACCATCTAGCATGACATCACTCTCCTCCCTTCTGTGGCCTGATTATACATCAATAATTTATTTACTACCAATAAATACAATAGTACCCCTGCTTGCTGATATTTAGTTGCTCATACTGAAAAAGCCGTATATCCAAATCTTTTACAAGAGTTTAATTTGAGCATGTTTTCCGGCGTCTTCGACCCCAAGGGCAAGTAACCATAATATGCATTAGATGGAGGATTTGAGAATGCCGCAACTATTCCCATCTTAGATAATGTACCATCTACGCGGTGCGCGATGTAAGGGTGAAATACATTAAGTTCATCGACATACAATGATTGAGTTACTAAATTAAAGTATTTTCCGCTCGGTATTTCTTCGCCTAAGTCGACGATAAAAACAACGTCTATCGTTGATCCAAAACGGACGTCCCTGCACACGAGCAGGAAGCCTGTGGCCGTTGTATTCTGCGTAAATCCACGGATAACCTTGTACTCCTGCCCCGTCCAATGACTGAATTTAAGAACAAATCGAGTTGACTCTTTTACTAAATAGCGTGACTGCACCCCAAAATCTCACGCGATTACGGCTTGATTCTGGAAAAATTAGAGCAGAAATATTCTCGACCAAGGAAATGGATCCAGAAATCGGCGTATTTGCAGAGGAGTGAAATTTCGAAAAGGCGTTCAAGCGGAAACTTTTGGAATACTTGCGATTTCGCTATCGTCGTTCATTAGGCACCTCGACTCGCTTGGTGTGGCTACCAAAATGAGTGCCGTCGATTGCTGAGTCGCTAGTTGGCATGGTTCGGCATGGTTGAAGATTTTCTAGATCAAGAAGCATGCTTACCATCCTTATCTCTCTGTTGGATCTCTCGGGTCGGCGATAGTTAACTCGACAAAGTATACTCGCGGCTAGTGCAAGAGTCTCCTGGAACTCTCGAAGGATCACCTGCGTGTTGCCTTGGTACGACTCGCGATGCCCTGACGCTAGAGGGGCTATGGGAGGGGAGTCCAGAAAATGTGGCCAGAAACACATAGGGAATCCTTATTTAAGACCACATATATTATAGAACATTGGATGAGCTGGTTAAGCTGGTCGTAGCAAGGTGCTTGACGGTGGAAAGCGGTACGACGCACTCGTAGGGCCGTATATGACATGCTGAAACCGGTTGAGAACTCAACGTGTTGTTCGCATGCACCTTGGCTCTGCCTTCCTGATGACGTCGACGGTGAGTTGGCAGTTGCACCAGGTAGGGTGAGGGCGGGCGCCGGTGAACTGCCAGATGCTGTTCGGCGGCTCCCCAATGAAGCGCATCTGGATGGTGGCTAGCAGTGAGCGAGCGTGGAAGGTGCGGCTGACCAGTGCGGAAGCATGGGCTCAAGGGACGCCCCGCCAGACGTCCCGCCAGACGCATCGCTGCACTCAACCATTCACACCTTTCGGCGCTGTCTGGCGGTTTGCTGCTGCTTTGTGGCGGCGACTGGTAGCCCCTGCTGGGCTCCCCTCCTCTACTGGTTGCGCGGCCAGGCGAGACCACCGTTACCTGATGACGTCACCTCTGCCGGGCTGGTAGCTGCCCGGCTGGATCGTTCGTGGTGCATGTCGGTAGTGCATGGACAGGCGTCGGTGCTGTTTATGACGTCGCTCGGCACCTCCGCTACCACGGTGCTCAGCAGCCTCCTGCTCCTCAGTCATCCAGTGCCGCTTCACTCTGCCTGCTGTGTGCTACCTCAGGCACCGCTCTCACCTCGTCATCTGCCCCAGTAGCGCCGCCAGTGTTTGTTCCCCATCCCCAACATGCTGCCGTCGCCAGTGTGGGGTGCGTGGTGCGTGGCAGGCTGTTCCAGCCAGCGGCGCACCACGCTCGCGCCGTAACTTCGCTCCCCCTTCTGCCGTTTCCCACTCCTGTGCCCCTTCACTTCGCCCTACTTCGCACTGGACTTTGCGGGCATTCTGAGCGTCAATGGAAAGAGACAGTCGGCTAGGTGTGGCTGGTATGTCTGGACAAAGCTGAGCGAAAGGAGGATGAGTCTATGGAACCAGGAATGATGCAAGCCGGTGCGGTGGGAAGCAGCACCGGAGTGGGTGCGATGGGTACGGGAGCTGACCCGTTTGCGGCCATGGCCGCCCAGCTCACTCCCAAGCGGGCCGTCTCCTACATCCGTGTCTCCACCCGTGAGCAGGCCCAGCGTGGTGGCAGCGAGGAAGGCTTCTCCCTCCCCGCTCAACGTGAAGCAAATAAGCGTAAGGCCCAATCGATGGGTGCGCTGGTGGTTAAGGAGTTCGCTGATCGGGGTGAGTCGGCTCGTAGTGCGAACCGGCCTGAGCTGCAGAAGATGCTGGCCTCACCTCAAGGAAGATGGTGGGATCGACTATCGTCATCGTCCATAAGCTAGATCGCCTGGCACGGAACCGAGCCGATGATGTGGAGATCAACCGGGCCTTCGAGGAGGCCGGTGTGCGCCTGGTGTCGACCAGTGAGAACATCGACCAAACCCCTGGCGGCATGCTGCTGCATGGCATCATAGTCCTCCATCGCTGAGTTCTACAGCCCGGAACTCTGGCCAATGAGGTCATTAAGGGGATGGGAGAGAAAGCGAGGAATGGTGGGACACTGGGTAAGGCACCGCTGGGGTATGTGAATGTCCGCGGGAAGGATGAGCATGGGCGGGAGGTCCGGACGGTTGAGCTGGATGAGGAGCGGCGCTCGCTGGTGCGCCTGGCTTTTACGGAGTATGCGACGGGTAACTGGACGGTACGGCAGCTGGCCGACCACCTCAACACCCTCGGACTCTCTATCCCGCCTACGCCACGGCGCCCCGCCAAGCCCATCACGGCAACGCGCCTGCACGAGATCCTGCGCCACCCCTACTACAAGGGCATCGTCACCTTCCAGGGCGTGGAGTACGCCGGCAAGCACGAGCCGCTGGTAGATAGCCAGACCTGGCAGACCGTCGCAGACCATCCTGGCCTCACGGCGCTATGGGGAGCGCCAGCGCATCCACAATCACTTCCTCAAGAGCACCGTCGTCTGCGGCCAGTGTGGTGCCCGCCTGTCTGTCCAGAACGCCAAGAACAGCAAGGGCACCATCTACCCTACTTCGTCTGCGCCCGCCGCTGCCGCCTGCACGACTGCGCCTTCACCGCGGTGCTCATCGACGTCGTCGAAGACCGGATGAGAGACCTCTACCGGGCCATCGAGCTTAGTGCGGAGGACAGAACGCAGATCGAGCACTACCTCCACGACGAGCTGGCCCAGATCGAAGGGGACAAGGCCAAGGCAGTGCGTTCCCTGACGACGCGGCGCACCAACATCGAGGACAGACGACGTCGTCTCCTCCATGCCCACTACGAAGGGGCGGTGCCCCTTGACCTGCTCAAGGAGGAACAGGCTGAGCTGTCCACCGAGCTCGAGCCAGATCGAGCGCCAGCTAGCCGCCTACCAGGCCGACGCCGCCGAAGTCCGCCAGCACCTGACCCAGGCCCTCGACCTCCTCGAGGACTGCCACCGCCTCTACCAGGCCGCCCCACCGCCACCTGAAGAAGCTGCTCAACCAGGTCGTTCTTCGAGCGCGTGACTGGTCAACCCCACTCGTCGATGAAGACGGGCGAGTCGTCATGCCTAGCACAGGCGATGGCACGACCGACGGTGGCAAGCAGCCGGGCAAGGGCGCGGGCGCACACGATGGACAGGACAGCGCCGGAGAAGAAGGAACTGGCGATGCCAGAGGGGAGGAGCTGCCGATGCTGACGCGCCAATCCCTGATGCCGCGCCCGTCCACCTCGCCGATACCGGGCTCCGGCTGCTCGCCTCAGCGCTCTGCTCGTCCCACCTTCGACCAGCTGGCCAGCCCCTGGCCTGCACGCCGCCGCCCACACGCACCACCTGCAGCGCACCCCTGGCTCAGCCTGACACTCTCAGCCCACTGTCTGCCGCTGACGATGAGCCCACGAGCCTCCATGACGCGAACAACGCCCACCCTGGTGGGTGAGCGTTGTCCAACATCTGGAACCACATCCCAGCCTGTTTCAACTGGGGTGGGTTCGTAGAGCTTGCTGGTACGCGAGAGGGACTCGAACCCTCACGCCCGAAGGCACCAGGACCTAAACCTGGGGCGTCTACCAATTCCGCCACTCGCGCTGTGCGGCGCCCACTCTACCGACCCTCAGCCCGGATGGCAGAATGCGGCGACCGTTCCTGTGCGCTCTGATCAGTCCACACCCAGTGCGGCGCGCAGCCGCTTGACGTGACCGGTGGCTCGCACGTTGTACTGGGCCAACGTCACGGTCCCGTCGGGGGCCACCACCACGGTCGAGCGGATGACGCCGGTGTAGACCTTGCCGTAGTTCTTCTTCTCACCCCACACTCCCCAGGCCTCCATGACGGCGTGGTCGGAGTCCGACAGCAGGGGGAAGGGCAGGTCGTGACGGCTGGAGAACTTGGCCTGCGCGCTCTCCGGGTCGGGGGAGATGCCGACGACGGCATAGCCTGCCGCCTCGAGCGCCTCCAAGGAGTCCCTGAAGTCGCACGCCTCCTTGGTGCATCCCGGAGTGCAGGCCTTGGGGTGAGAGTAGACGATGACGCCCTTGTCCGTGCTGGAACGAAGGTCGTCAAGGGTCACGGTGCGGCCGTTCTGGTCGGGCAGGGCGAACTCCGGGGCTCGGTCACCGGCGGCGAGTTGGGTCATGGGTCCTCCTCGGGCTCCTGGACGGATGCGCTCATCCTCGCATCGTTTCCCGTACCTGCGGCAGTGGATTCGAGGACTTACTTTCGTGATCTGGCAAACGTTCAGGGTGATAGTCGTGCAGGACCCCTGACCCGGCTCCGAGTGAGACCTCCGGGTCAGGCGGCCTGGGCGAGCGTTCGCCGCGAGGCCTGCTGCGCCGCCTCCAGGCGCTCCAGTGCCCGCTCGAGGCGCGAGGGGGAGGCGGTTACCCCGAGCGAGGCGAGCTCCGCGCGTGCGGCGAAGAGCTCCCTGGTGGCCGCGTCGTCGGCCCGGGTGTCAGTGGTTGCCGGCCCGGTGGGCAGGGCGGTCAGGGTGGTCATGGTGTGGATGTTGCGTGTCATGCGTATCTCCTCATCTTCCTTCAACGTCGTCGGCCCCTTGGGGCCTGGGGTCGCAGCGCGTGGCTGAGCAGGGAGGTACCTGCCGAACCGGCGTGCTTGCGGATCAAGACTTTCTGGCGCGGCGGCTGGTTGGTGCCGCCGTCGCAGACTGTGGTCACGAGGGCGTGAGAACCGCTGAAACGGTGGCATTCTGAGAGCTTCTCAGTGCGAGGGCGGTTGCCTTCGACCGCCGTCATGCGCCTGCTGCTGTGCCGTCGGGGTCATCCCAGGCGAAGCGCGTGACCCTCGTGGTACACCGCCAGGGACTTGAACCCTGAACCCGCTGATTAAGAGTCAGCTGCTCTGCCAATTGAGCTAGCGGTGCTCGGTCAATGGTGACCAGGTCCTCCGGCCCTGTGGGCTGGAAGAACCGTACACCGCCAGGGACTTGAACCCTGAACCCGCTGATTAAGAGTCAGCTGCTCTGCCAATTGAGCTAGCGGTGCATTCACCACAGCGATGTCATTCGTCGTGGCTCGCTGGGCGACGGAGGAATACTTTACGGGTGGAGGAGGTCTTCGTCCAGTCAGGATCCGCGAAACCGGGCGATTGTGTGGCAAGTCTCAAGGAGACGTGGGTTGGGTCAGAGGCGCGTTGCTGCTGCCTGCTGTCCAGCATCCCGCTCAGTGCGACGAGCCGCCCTCACGGTTCTGTCGGCGGCGGCGTACATCGGCGGCGCGAGCGCGGTCGCGCTTCGACATCGCACCCTGCGAGGAGGGCTTCCTCGACGGCGCTGCGTGTGACGCGCCCGAGCCGGTCCCCCCACTCCGCCTGGAGGAGGCGCCCTGGGTGGCGTCGTCGTCCCGGTCGATGTGGCCGGTGCGAGACCACTGGTGGTACTGCTTCAGAGTGGCCGCCTGCTCCTCGGTGAGGCGTTGCCACAGGGGGAGGTCGAGCTTCTTGCGGTCGCGCACGCGGGTGCCAAGGGTCCAGCCCGCCAGCATGACCAGCGCGACCACCATGCCGCCCCACATGCTGCTGCGCCCCGCGCGGGCACCGGTGAGCATCGAGACGGTTCCTCCGAGCAGGCCCGCGACGAGGATGGTCACGACAACAATGGCGGCTATGGATGCCCAGTAGCGCTGCGCGGAGGTCATGCGCGGCTCGCGGGTTTCAGAGTCACCTCGGCATTGTGAGCACCCTCGCGCATGACGACTGAGCAAGGTGTGGGTGTCGAAGGTTGCGGAACGGAGACCTGCCGGCCGATCCGACCAGCAGGTAGTCGTGTCCGCTGGTGCGGTCGCGGTTCAGTGTCACACGTCTGTGGCTCTCGTCGCGGTCCTGCGCGCGGTAGCGTGGGCCGCATGAGCGACCCGATCGTGACGCTGGCGACCTGCGCCGACTTCCTCGACCTTGATGACGATGACCGTGGCCTGCCGGATGCCCTGCGTGCGCGTGGCATCGAGCCGCGGGTTGCCGTATGGGACGACCCCGACGTCGACTGGAGCCAGTCCGGCACGGTCGTGCTGCGCAGCGTCCGTGACTATGCCACCGAGGGCAACTACTCCCGGTTCCTCCAGTGGGCGCGGTCGGTGCCCAGGCTCGCCAACCACCCCGACGTCGTCACCTGGAACTCGGACAAGCACTACCTCACCCGGCTCAGCGAGTGGGGGGTCCCCATGATTCCGACGATGTGGCTGGAGCCGGAGGCCGGCTACTCCAAGCACCAGGTTCACACCCGTTTCCCGGCCCACGGCGACTTCGTCGTCAAGCCGGCCGTCTCCTCGGGCGGGCGCGGCACCGGGCGCTACACCGCCACCGACGCCTCCTCCCGGTCCGCGGCGATCAATGACGCCATGCACCACCTGCGCCGTGGGCGCACCGTCATGGTCCAGCGCTACCTCGAGGAGGTCGACCGCAAGGGTGAGGTCTCCCTGGTCTACTTCAACGGCGTGCTGTCCCACGCGGTGGAGAAGGCCCCGATGCTCCACCCCTCCTTCAAGTCGACCGACCAGATCCACGAGGAGATCGTCACGGCGCGCGAGCCCAGTGAGCAGGAGTGGCTCTGGGGCGAGCGGGTGCGCAAGGCCATCCACACGCTGATCAAGGAGGTCTCCGGCCGCGACATCCAGCTCCTGTTCAACCGTGTCGACGTCGTCGGGGACGGTCAGGGCGGTTTCTACCTCATGGAGGTCTCGCTGATCGACGCGGGCCTCTACCTCGGGGCGGCACCGGAGGGGCTGGACAACTTCGCCGACGCCATCGCCCAGCGCATCTTCTGGTGACCGCGCAGGCGCGGGGCATCTCAGGGGCACCCTGGTGTGGTAGATAGATGCCATGCGCACGCTGCTCAACATCATCTGGGTCGTTTTCGGCGGGTTCTGGCTGTTCCTCGGTTACCTCTTCTTCGGAGTGATCGCCTGCCTGCTCATCGTCACGATTCCCGCAGGTGTCGCCTCCTTCCGTATCGCCGCTTACGTCCTGTGGCCCTTCGGGCGTGAGGTGGTTCCGTCTCCCGGGGCCGGCGCCATGAGCGGGATCAGCAACATCATCTGGTTCCTCGTCGCCGGGCTCTGGCTGGCCATCGGCCACGTCACCACCGCCGCGGCGCAGGCCATCACCATCATCGGGATCCCACTGGCCGTGGCCAATATCAAACTCATCCCCGTCACCTGCTTCCCCTTCGGCAAGCAGATCGTCGAGACCCGGTAAGACCTTTTCGGCCTCACCGCAGGCGTCACAGGCTGATGCGGCGGTTGGCTCCCCAGTAGCCCACGTAGCAGACCACGAGGAAGACGGCGGTGATCGCCAGGCTGCCGCGCTGCTCGGGGTCGAAGACGATGAGCAGGCACGATGCTGCTGACAGTCCCAGTGCGGCGATTGAGAGCCACGGATACCCGGGAGCCCGGTAGGGCAGGTCCTCAAGGCTGCGGTCCTCAGCGAGCCAGCGCCGTCGGAAGGACAGGTGGCATGCGGCGATGACCGCCCACACCAGGACGACGGCGAGACCGGAGACGGACACAAGGACCAGATAGACCGTGGAGGCCGCATAGGCCGAGGTCAGCAGTGAGGCCAGCCCACCGACCATGGACAGGCCCATTGCCAGTGCGGGTACCCCGTAGCGGTTGGTGCGGGCCAGGACCGTGGGCAGGGTGCCCTCATTGGCCAAGGACCACAGCATGCGGGTCGAGGCGTAGAGCCCTGAGTTCGCCGCTGACAGGATGGCGGCCAGGATGACGATATTCATGAGGTCCCCGGCGTAGGGCACGCCGATTCTGGACAGGACCGTCACGAAGGGGCTCTCCTCGACCCCGGCCTTCTCCCAAGGGATCAGTGCTGCGATGACGATGATCGAGCCGATGAAGAAGATGGCCAGGCGGGCCAGGGTCGCCTGGATCGCGCGAGGAATGGTGGTGCCCGGGTCCTCGACCTCTCCGGCGGTGATGCCGATGAGCTCGGTGCCGGAGAAAGCGAAGTTGACGGCCAGGATCGTGGTGAACACCGCGCCGAAGCCGTTGGGGAAGAGGCCGTCCCGGTACAGGTTCGTCAGCCCCAGGAACGAGCGGTGCCCCTCGTAGGGCAGCAGCCCGACGATTGCGGCCGTGCCCAGAGCGATGAACGCAATGATCGCCGCCACCTTGATCCCGGACAGCACGGTCTCCGCCTCGGCGAAGACCTTGACGGAGACCATGTTGAGCACGAGGACCAGCACGATGAAGGTAACCGCCCACACCCATACGGGAACGCCCGGGAACCAGCCGTGCATGATCATCGCCGCGCCGGTGAACTCACTTCCCAGGGCCACCGTCCACGTGAGCCAGTACAGGATGGCGGTGACGAAGCCCGTGGCGGGACCCAGGTACTGGCGGGCGTAGACATGGAAGGCTCCGGTGAAGGGCATCGCAACGCTCAGCTCTCCCAGGCACAGCATGACCAGGTAGACGATGACGGCGCCGATGGAGTAGGCCAGCACGGTCCCAAAGGGGCCGGCTTGGTGGATCGTGTTGCCAGTCGAGAGGAACAGTCCCGTGCCGATGACCCCGCCGAAGCTGATCATCATGAGGTGACGTCGGTTCATGCGGCGTTCCAGCGCGGTGACACGCCCCTGGCTGCCCTGGTCTCCCCGCCCTTCAGGGCTGTTGTACCGGGACTGATGAGGAGGGGTGTCCGGGGTGGCCGATGAGGCGGCGGGCTCGCGGTGATGGGCAACCGGGTCCATACGTGAGACGCTACCGGTGTCATCTCGAGCCATTCGATACCGTGTCGCAATGCGAACGCTCTCGGTATCCGCCACGTCCTTTGGGGGAGAACCGGTCCGGTTGTCGGATCTGCTGGCCCGAGGTCCGGTCGTTCTGGACGGGGCGATGGGGACCGAGCTCGATGCCCGCGGGGTCGACACCCGCAATGCGCTGTGGTCGGCGCGTGCGCTCACCACGGCGCCCGACCTCGTGCGCGAGGTCCACTCCGACTACCTGGATGCGGGGGCTCGCGTCATCACGACCAACACCTACCAGGCCACGCTTCCGGCGCTGATCCGGTCCGGGGAGGATGCTGCCGGCGCCAGGCGGGTTATCGCAGTTGGCGCCCGTCTGGCCAAGGAGGCGGCCCGTCGGTTCGGTGAGGAGCACCCCGAGGAGTCGGTGCTCGTTGCCGGAGGGATCGGTCCGTATGGGGCCTATCTGGCTGATGGCAGTGAGTACACCGGTGCCCTACGACATCGACATCCCCGAGGACCCCGGTTTCCAGGAGGTTCATCTGCCTCGCATCGAGGTCCTGGTGGGGAAGGGGATCCACCTGTTTGCGCTGGAGACGATTCCGCGTCTGGACGAGGCGCAGGCACTCGTCGCCATGGTGAAGGGTCTCGCTCCTCGGGCCGAGTGCTGGGTCTCCTTCCAGGTGCGCTCCGACGGCGCCCGTCTCGCTGATGGCGCGCCGCTGGCCGAGGCCGCGGCCTGGGGTGCGCAGGAGGAGATGGTCGTCGCTGTCGGTATCAACTGTGTGGCCCCGGGCGTCGTCGCACGAGCGCTGCCGGTGCTGCGTGCGGCTACCGGTAAGCCGCTGGCGGCCTACCCCAATGCGGGCGATCTCTACGACCCGGCGACCAAGACCTGGCAGTCCACAGGTGACCGGGCTGGAATCCCGGCGTTGGCGCCATCCTGGATCGACGCTGGGGTCCGGCTCGTCGGCGGGTGCTGCCGCACCCGACCGGCCCAGATCAGTGAGCTCGCCCGCGCGGTCTGTCCCTAGCCACGCAGCCCTCTGACAGTGGAAGCCAATGAGATGGGCTACTCCTGCTGCGGGCCCACGGACAGCAGGTGGACGACCGCGCGCCCCTCCCGGTCGCACTCGGCCAGGTCCACCAGGGCCGTCAGACGCCAGTCGTGGTCGCCGTCGGGGTCCTCCAGGACCTGCGTGGCCAGCCACACCTGCCTGCCGGAGGTCTCCAGGGCCTCGCGCAGGCGCTCACTGACCCCGGCGGCCGCCAGGGCCGTCTCATCGGGGGCCTCGTCGAGCGGTGCCAGTGAGATCGCCCGGGCGGAGGTATCCGTGCCGATCCAGTCGTACTCGTCCCAGTAGCGGCCCAGTACCTCGTCCCAGCGGTCCTCGCCCCATCCGGAGGAGGCATCCAGGCGGCCCAGGGCCTCGACGTCGTCGCGCGCCATGAGTTCCACGCGCCGGAACATCTCCCGGCGCACCGCCACCCGGAAGGCGTGACGGTTGCGAGTGAAGGCCACCGTCCCGTCCTCGCCCGCGCCGAAGGCCCGCTCCACTCCGGCCGAGTCGTCCGCGCCGGGACGGTCGGCCCTCCAGCAGGCCGGGCCATCTCACCCGCCTTGCCCGCCTGGGCCTGGCCGAGCGCCTCCCACTCGTCGAGCAGGGAGGAGTCGACGGCGCGCACGAGCGCCCCCAGCCAGTCGATGAGCTCGGTGACCTCGGGTGTGCGGTGCTCCTCGGGAACGACCTGGCGCAGCGCCCGGTAGGCGTCAGTGAGGTAGCGCAGCACCACGCCCTCGCTGCGGCCCAGCTCGTAGCGGGAGATGAGGTCGGAGAAGGTCATCGCGTTCTCCACCATCTCGCGCACCACCGACTTCGGCGCCAGCTCATGCTCGGCGATCCACGGGTTGGCCTGCCTGTACATCTCCAGGGCAGGAGTGAGCAGCTCGGCCAGGGGCTGGGGCCAGGTGACCTCCTCCAGGGCGGCCATGCGCTCCTCGTAGTCCATGCCCTCGGCCTTCATCGCGGCGATCGCCTCACCGCGGGCGGCGCGCTGCTGGGCGTGAGCAGCGGACGCGGATCGTCCAGGGTGGCCTCGACGACGCTGACGACGTCGACCGTGTGCTCCGGGGCCTCCACGTTCAGCAGGTCCATGGCCGCCAGGGCGAAGGGCGCCAGGGGCTGGTTGAGGGCGAAGTCGGCCGGCAGGTCCACGGCCAGGCGCAGCCGGGGCGCCCGTCGGCGGCGGCCTGGGCGCTGGAGACGTGCGTGAGGACTCCCGCCGTGCGCAGGGACAGGTAGATCTCCAGGGCGCGGCGCACGTGTCGGCGCCGCTGGGCCTCGGGCTCATGGGCGCGCTCCAGCAGGCCCGCCATCGCCGCCACCGGGTCGCCGGCGCGCTCCATGAGGTTGAGCACCATGGTGGTGGTGACCTGGAACTGGCTGGTCAGTGTCTCCGGGGCCGCGTCGCGCAGCCGCTCGAAGGTCTTGTCCGTCCAGTTGACGCGCCCCTCGGGGGCCTTCTTGCGCACGATCTTGCGGCGCTTGCGCTCGTCGTCGCCGGCCTTGGCCAGCGCCTTGGCGTTCTCGATGACGTGCTCGGGGGCCTGGACGGAGACGTAGCCGCGGGTGTCGAAGCCGGCGCGCCCGGCCCGCCCGGCGATCTGGTGGAACTCGCGGGCGGTGAGGTGACGCTCCTTGGCGCCGTCGAACTTCACCAGGGAGGTCATGACCACTGAGCGGATCGGCACGTTGATCCCCACTCCGAGCGTGTCCGTGCCGCAGATGACGGACAGCAGGCCCTCGCGGGCCAGTCGCTCCACCAGCCGCCGGTAGCGCGGCAGCATGCCCGCATGGTGCACTCCGATCCCGGCGCGCAGCAGCCGCGAGAGCGTGGCCCCGAAACCGCCCCCGAAGCGGAAGTCGCCGAGCGCCTCCACCACCTCGGCCTTGCGGGACTTGGGCACCAGGTCCACGCTCAGCAGGGAGGTCGCCCGTTCCACCGCCTCCTTCTGGGAGAAGTGGACGACGTAGACCGGCGCCTTGTCCTGGCCCACCAGGCGCTGAAGCAGCTCACCGATCGGCTCGACGACGTACTCCATCTCCAGCGGCACCGGCCGCACGGCGTCGTCGACGACGGCGACCTCGCGGCCCGTGCGCTCGCGCAGGTCCCGCACGAAGAAGGAGACGTCGCCCAACGTGGCCGACAGCAGCACCATCTGCGCCTGGGGCAGCTCAGGAGGGGCACCTGCCAGGCCCAGCCGCGCTGCGGGTCGGCGTAGTAGTGGAACTCGTCCGTGATGACGCAGTCCACGTCCATGTCCTCGCCCTCGCGCAGGGACTGGTTGGCCAGGATCTCCGCGGTGCAGCAGATGATCGGGGCGGCGGCGTTGATGGAGGTGTCCCCGGTGACCATGCCGACGTTATCGGCCCCGAACAGGCGCACCAGCTCGAAGAACTTCTCACTGACCAGGGCCTGAGGGGGCCGTGTAGTAGGAGCGGCCCCGCGGGTCAGGGAGGCGGTGTGGGCGGCCAGCGCGATCATCGACTTGCCCGAGCCGGTCGGGGTGGCGGCGATGACGTGGCGGTCCTCCAGGATCTCCGACAGCGCCTCATCCTGGTGCGGGTAGAGGGGCCGGCCGGTCGTCTCCGCCCAGTTCGAGAAGGCCAGGTAGACCTCCTCGGGCTCGGGGACGCGCTCGGGATCATCAGCCGGAATGAGGGCGTCGAGCATCGCGTTGAGGGCCGGAGCAGTCTGGGAGGTCACGGCCTCATCGTCTCACGGGGCTGGACAGTGAACGATCCGGGGAGGTTGGGGGAATCTGATGCTGGGGAGCCGCGCCCGACGTCCCTGAGGAACGACCGCACTAGGTTCCGGGCGCCGATTCATGAGAGCATGCGGGCCGTCCCCACCTGTCGCGACACCGTGAAAGGCTGAATCCCCATGGATGCCCTCGCCGCTCAGCTGAAGGAGGTCTCGGACTGGATCACGCTCCACATCACCATGTGGGTGCTCGTCGGTACTGGGATCCTGCTGACCGTCCGCACCGGCTTCGTACAGATCCGCCGTCTGCCGGACATGTTCCGCCAGGTGGCCGGATCGCGTTCGGGTGCTCAGGGGTATCTCCTCCTTCCAGGCCTTCACGATCTCCCTGGCCGCCCGCGTGGGCATCGGCAATGTCTTCGGTGTGGCCGTGGCCCTCATCCTGGGGGGCCCCGGTGCGATCTTCTGGATGTGGGTGGTCGCCCTGGTCGGCATGGCCACGGCCTTCTTCGAGGCGACCCTGGCTCAGATGTTCAAGGTCCGCCACACTGACGGCTCCTTCCGCGGTGGGCCCGCCTACTACATGGCGCGTGGGATGCGCAGCCGGCCCCTGGGGGTCGTCTTCGCGGGACTGACGATCTTCACCTGCGGCTTCTCCATCATCATGGTCCAGTCCAACGCCGTCGCCGGCGTCATCGGCCCGGACTCCCCGCTGCACCTGCCCCGAGCGTCGCCGCCGCGGTGCTGGTGGGGCTGGCCGCCCTCGTCATCCTGGGGGCGTGCGTCGGGTCGCCCGCGTCACCGAGTGGATGGCGCCCATCATGGCCCTGGTCTACGTGGTCATGGCCGTGTCATCGTCGCCCTCCACATCACCCAGCTCTGGGGCCTGCTGGTCACGATCGTCTTGTCGGCCTTCGGCCCGATGCCCTTCGCCGGAGGGATGACCGGGGCATCATCGCCGCCCTGACCAACGGGACCCGCCGCGGCCTGTTCTCCAACGAGGCCGGGCAGGGCACCGCCCCTTCGCCGCCGCCACCGCCACCGTGGCCCACCCCGTCCAGCAGGGCTCATTCAGTCCCTCGGCGTGTTCGTCGACACCATCGTCGTGTGCACCGCGACCGCCTTCATCATCCTGGTCTCCGGGGTCTACAGCCCCGCCCTCGTCAAGGTCGGCACGCTGACCCCTGATGCCGCGGCAACCTTGACCTCCGACGCCGTCGCCGCCACCCTCGGCAGCTGGACGGCCATCCCCATGGCCATCGTCATCTTCGTCCTGGCCTTCTCCTCCATCATCGCCGCGGCCACCTACTCCGAGGTCTCCATGACCTTCATCTCTGAGCGACCCGCATGGCGCTGGTTGCCCCGGCTCGTCTCGGTGGTCTCCACCGGGCTGGGGGCCCTCGCCTCTCTGACCGTCGTGTGGAACACCGTCGACATCACCATGGCCGTCATGACCCTGACCAACCTGGTCGCCCTTATCTGGCTGGCCCGCTGGGGCGTAGGTGCGCTGAGGGACTGGGACGCCCAGCGCGCGGCGGGACGAGCCGCGCCCCTGTTCAACGGCGTGGGCAACCCCTATCTGCCCGCTGACCTCCCCGGCGACGTCTGGACCGGCGAGAGGACCCGACCTGACCGAGGCGGGACGGCACCGCCGACGACGTCGTTCCCGCAGCGACCCCGGCCAGCAGCCAGCCCGCCGCCTCGACAGGGAGCCGACGCATGAACCTCACCAGTATCGAGAACCTGCTCAACGTCGTCGACGACTTCTTCTACACCTACCTTCTTGCCGCCCTGCTCATCCTGGTCGGCATCTACCTGACCGCTCGCACCCACCTGGTTCAGCTGCGCCACTTCGGCACCATGGTCAACTCGCTGTCCGGGTCCCGGTCCGGTGCGCAGGGCGGTATCTCCTCTTTCCAGGCCTTCGCCGTGGGGCTGGCCGCGCGCGTCGGCATCGGGAACATCGCCGGAGTCGCCCTGGCCATTGTGGCCGGCGGCCCCGGTGCCCTGTTCTGGATGTGGGTCGTCGCCCTCATCGGCATGGCCACCAGCTTCGTGGAGTCCACGCTCGCCCAGATCTTCAAGGAGCGCGGCCGGGACTTCACCTTCCGCGGGGGCCCCGCCTACTACATCAAGAACGGTCTGGGATCGCCCCTGTGGGGCAAGATATTCGCCGCCATCTGCATCGTCTCAGTCGGCGTGACGGTGGTCATGGTGCAGACGAACTCGCTGGCCGAGGTCATCACCGCCACCGTCCCCAGCGTCTCGGGCTGGATGGTCGGGGTCTTCCTCGTTCTGCTGACCGCGCCCGTGGTCCTGGGTGGGGTCCGGCTCGTGGCCCGCGTCGCGGAGTGGCTGGCGCCCATCATGGCGCTGGCCTACGTGCTCATGGCCGTGGTGGTCATCATCCTCAACGTCGCCAGGCTTCCCGAGGTCCTTCTGAGCGTCTTTGAAGGGGCCTTCGGTCTCAACCAGGCCCTGTTCGGCACCGCCGGAGGAGTCCTCGCGGCGCTGCTCAACGGCGTGCGCCGTGGACTGTTCTCCAACGAGGCCGGGTTGGGAACCGTCCCCAATGCCGCCGGCACCGCGACCGTCGCCCACCCCGTGCGTCAGGGGCCTCATCCAGTCCTTCGGCGTCTTCGTCGACACGATCCTCGTGTGCACGGCCACCGGCCTGCTCATCCTGCTGACCACCGAGACCTACCATCCCGGCGACGGCTCCCTGGTCGGGCGCGATCCTCACCCAGCAGGCCGTTGCCGAGCACCTGGGTGCCTGGACCACCTGGCCCATGGTGGTGCTCATCTTCGTCCTGGTCTTCTCCACGGTGCTGGGCTGCTACTCCTACGCCCAGGTCAACGTCAACTTCCTGGGCGGAGAGCGCCGGGCCGAGCAGATCTTCGGGATCGTCCTGACCGCTGCGGCCTTCGGCGGCACCGTCCTGACCCTGCCCGTCGTCTGGGCCCTGTCCGACATCGCCCTGGGGCTCCTGGGCGTGCTCAACCTCGTCGTCATCATCCGGCTGGCCCCTGGGTCATCGGAGCTCTGCGGGACTTCGAGTCTCAGCGTGCCCGGGGCATCACCGAGCCCAGCCTTCGTGGGGCCACGGCAACTCCCTCCTGCCCGGAGACGTGGTCCCCGGCATCTGGGAGCCCGACGACGTGGCGAAGCGGGGCTGATCATCATGTCACCTCTGGGGCGCATCTCATGGATGGATCAGGTCGACGCCGCCCTGACCTCCGTCTCCGACATGCTCTACTCCTGGGGCCTCATGTGGCTTCTCATCGGGGCGGGCATCTTCTTCACCGTGAGAACTGGGGCTGTCCAGTTGCGGCACACCGACGCGATCGCCGCCTCGGTGGTCGGCTCGCGCGACGGGCAGCCACGGCGGCATCACCTCCTTCCAGGCCTTCGCCGTCGGACTGGCCTGCCGGGTGGGGACCGGCAACATCGTCGGGGTCGCGCTGGCACTCATCCTGGGCGGGCCCGGAGCCGTGCTGTGGATGTGGCTCGTGGCGATCCTGGGAACCGCCACCGCCTTCAGCGAGGCGACGCTCGCCCAGCTGTTCAAGGTGCGTCGCCCGGACGGCACCTTCCGCGGCGGTCCCGCCTACTACATCTCGCGAGGACTGGGGCTGCCGATCCTGGGCGGGGTGTTCGCCGTCGTCTTCCTCATCGCCAACGGCCTGGTCATGCCCATGGTGCAGGCCAACGCCATCACCGCCTCCCTTCAGGGGGCCGGGGGGCTCTCGCCGAGCCTGGGAGCCGTCCTCGTCGTGGCTCTGACCGCCCCGGTCCTCCTGGGGGGCCTGCGCGCCATGGCCCGCGTGGCGGAGTACCTGGCCCCGTTCATGGCGCTGGCCTACCTGGTGCTGGTTCTGGCCATCCTTCTGACCCACCCGGTCCAGGCGTGGGAGGCGCTGCGCTCCATCATCGAGGGGGCTTTCGGCCTACGGCAGGGGTTGGGCGGCCTGGCCGGCGGAGTGACCGCCGCACTGCTCAACGGTGTGCGCCGAGGCCTGTTCTCCAACGAGGCGGGACTGGGGAGGGGCCGCCTGCGCCGCGGGCTCGGCCACCGTGAGCCACCCCGTCCAGCAGGGATTCATTCAGGCCTTCGGGGTCGTGGTGGACACCCTGTTCGTCTGCACGGCGACGGCGCTGGCGATCCTCGTCGCCGGAGCGGATGTCCTCCATCCCGGGGCGAGCGCCAAGGAGAGCGCGGGAACCCTGACCCAGGACGCCATCGCGCACCTCGTGGGGGAGTGGAGCCGCTGGCCCATGGCGCTGCTCGTCGTTGTCCTGGCCTACACCACCATCATCGGGGCCTTCTCCTACGCCCAGGTCTGCCTCGACTACCTCACCGACCGTCCCGGGGTCTCGCGTGCGCTCCAGATCGGCGCCGTCATCTGCGCCGGCGTCGGAAGCGTGCAGCAGCTGACCACCGTGTGGACTCTGGCGGACGTGCTCCTGGGGCCTCGGGCGCCATCATCAACCTCGTCGCGCTGGTGATCCTGAGTCGATGGGTCGTCGGCGCGCTGAGGGACTGGGAGGCGAGACGGGGGTCGACGGCCTCGGACGGCGGCCAGCTGGTCTTCCGCGGAGACTCCGAGTACCTTCCGGCGCCTCTGCCGGAAGGCGCCTGGGAGGGGGCAGGTGACCGGTAGATGGGAGGTGTCACGCGGGACGAGCCACCGCCTCGCGCACGTGCGGCAGCGATGCCACAGGAGCCGTCACCGAATCGAAACACTGTATCCGTAGCCTTCGCGAATACGGTGCCCGCCCTCCCGGAAGGAGGGGGACGTGGGAGGACGTGTATCCCGGTGCGGACTGATCCCGTGCTGTTCGCGTGCCCAGTCGCCCACCTCGCCCGCGCCGTCGTCCCACCCCTACGGAGGTTCTCACGTGCAACCGGTTCTGGCTTCCCTGAACAGTGCGGCATCCAGCGCAGACAACAGCTGGACCGCCTCCTTGGAGCGCTTCTTCACCGAAGGGGCGGACATTCTCGATAAGGCCTCCGGTCACCTGTTCCTCTACCTGCTCGCCTGGCTGCTCGTACTGGGGGGCCTGTACTTCACCGTGCGAACCGGATTCGTGCAGCTGCGGCTCTTCCCCTACATGGTGCGGGCCATCACCTCCTCCCGTGACAGCAAGGAGGGTGGGATCTCCTCCTTCCAGGCCTTCGCCGTCGGACTGGCCTCCCGCGTGGGCACCGGCAACATCGTGGGCGTGGCCATCGCCATCACCATGGGTGGCCCCGGCGCCGTGTTCTGGATGTGGATCGTGGCGCTGGTGGGCATGGCCACCGGATTCATTGAGGCCACCCTCGCCCAGCTCTACAAGGTCACCCATCCCGACGGTACCTTCCGCGGGGGCCCGGCCTACTACATCCAGCGTGGCCTGGGGTCCAAGCCCGCTGCCCGGGTCTTCGCCGTCGTCATCACCTTCGTCTTCGGTTTCGCCTACGAGGCCACCCAGGCCAACACGATCGCCGCCACGCTGAAGAGCACCTTCCACGTCGAGCCGTGGATGACCGCCGTCGCCCTGGTCGTCATCACCACGCCGATCATCTTCAAGGGCATCAAGTCGGTCGCTGCCGTCTCGGAGTGGCTCGTACCGATCATGACGGTGGTCTACGCCCTCATTGCCGTGGCCATCCTGGTGCTGCACATCACCGCGATCCCGGGGGCGCTCTTCTCCATCATCGAGGGCGCCTTTGGGCTCAACCAGGCCTTCGCCGGAACCGCTGGTGGGCTCTTTGCCGCCGCACTCAACGGAGTCAAGCGCGGTCTGTTCTCCAATGAGGCCGGTGAGGGATCGGTTCCCAATATCGCGGCCACCGCCACCGTTGCCCACCCGTGCAGCAGGGATTCGTGCAGTCCCTGGGCGTCTTCGTCGACACCATCGTGGTGTGTACTGTCACCGCCCTCATCGTCCTGCTCTCCGGGGTCTACGACCCGGTGGCCGCTCAAGCCGACCCGGATGCCGCAAATGCTGCCGCCAACACCCTGACCTCGGCATCTGTCACCAACGTGCTCGGCGGCTGGGCGCAGTACCTCATGGCCGTCATCATCTTCGTCTTCGCCTACTCCTCACTCCTGGGCAACTACACCTACGCGCAGGTCAACATGGACTACCTCCAGGGCAAGCAGCACAAGCACTACGCCCTGCGCGCCATGATCATCGTGGCCACCGCCGTCGGCTCCCCTGTCCACCCTCACCTTCGTGTGGAACCTCTCCGACCTCGTCATGGGGGCGATGACCGTCATCAACATGGTCTCCATCCTCGCCCTGGGAGGCTGGGCCTTCGAGCCCTGCGCGACTGGGAGGCCCAGCGCCGCGCCGTTGAGGCCGGTGAGAAGGAGGAGATCCGTTTCATCGCCACCGGCAACCCCTACCCTGCCCGGCAAGCTCCCGGAGACATCTGGGCCGCCGATGGTGCTGCCCACGCCGCCATCACGGAGCGTCGCGCTCGAGGAGGCATCGGGCAGCTGAGTCCAACAGCGCTAGGCTGAGGCCCATGAAGATCGCGCGCTTCTCCACCGGTGACGAGCCCCGCTATGGCATCGTCCAGGGCCTGCCCGAGGAAGAGGGTCGCCTCAGGCGAGTCCGAGGGGCACCTCCTGGCCCTCAAGGGAGACCCCCTCTACTCCCTGCCCGAGGCCACCGGGGAGGTCGTCGAGCTGCGTGAGGCCCGGCTCCTGTCGCCGGTCATCCCGCGCTCCAAGGTGGTGGGGATCGGGAAGAACTATGCGGGCCACATCGCCGAGATGGGGGAGAGTGAGCCTCCGCGTGACCCGGTCGTCTTCCTCAAGCCCAACACCTCCGTCATCGGCCCGGATGCTCCCATCGTCCTACCCTCCTGGAGCGACGAGATCCACTACGAGGCAGAGCTCGCCGTCGTCATCAAGACCCTCGCCAGGATGTCCCCGCGGACCGCGCCGACGACGTCATCCTGGGCTACACGGTCGCTAACGACGTCTCGGCCCGAGACCGCCAGCGCGTCGAGCCGCAGTGGGTGCGGGCCAAGGCCTTCGACACCTCCTGCCCCCTGGGGCCGTGGATCGAGGTTCCCGAGCCGGGCCGTGAGCCCCTCTTCTCACCCGGCGATGCGGTGGTGCGCGCCCGGGTCGACGGCCGCCTCGTCCAGGAGGGACGGACCGCCGACATGATGCGTACGATTCCCGAGCTGGTCGCCTACGTATCGACGATCTTCACCCTCCTGCCCGGCGATGTCATTCTCACCGGCACGCCGGCGGGAGTCGGTGAGATCCGAGCCGGTCAGCGCGTCGAGGTCGAGGTCGAGGGTATCGGCTCCTTCTCCAACCCGGTGGTCCGCCGCTGAGCCGAGGTGCTCGCTCCTCACGGAGTGCCTGAGCGCGGGAGAGACCTCCCGATAATGACGCATCGTCGCTGTCGCGGAGCCGAGGGCCCGATCAGGTGTCCTGGGGTGAGCTGCCTGAACCCTTCTCGTCGCTCTCCTTGTCCTCGGAGCCGCTCTTCTTGTCATTGCTCTTGCCGTCCTTGCCGGAGCCGTCACCGGATCCGGCCTCATCCATGTCTGCCGGTCCGGGATTACTGATCGGAGTGGCCTTGAACAGTGTCTCCATCTCGCTGGAGGAGTAGGCATCAACGGGGCAGGCGTACATCGCCTGGAGCACGACGGGCGTGCCTGTTGTGCCGAAAACACGGACGAACCTGGTGAGCTTGTAGTCCTTGTGGTCGGCTCCGGTGTACGTGAAGTCCAGCCGTTTGGTCTCGATGGCGTGACCATCGGTGTCCTTGACCAGGGAGAAGTCATCCTGGTGGGCTCGAAGGAGACATTCGTGAAGTCCGACGACTGCTGATAGGCATTGACCGTGGCCTCCGCCTGATAGTCCGACTCGACGCGATCGCCCTTCGTGTTCTGGTCGTACAGGTTCTGCGTCGCGGTGAACACGCAGCCGTTCTGCTTATCCATCTTGTTCTTGCCGTCGGTGTCGTAGACGCTCACCTTCCAGCCGGGTGGGACTGCGGGAACTCCCACGAGGGAATGTACTCGACGTTGCTGTTCTTACCTCCCTTGGAGGATTTGCCCGACGGACTCGCACTCTTGCCCGTCTCGCTGGTGGATGACGACTCGCTGCTGGAACTGCTGGAGCGTGCGGGGCCGGACTCGTCCTGGCACGCGGCAAGAGCCGGGACGGCCAGGGTGAGGCTGAGTCCGGCGACAAGAGGGAGTCTGAGTGCTGATCGACGGCGGGCGGTGGAACGTGCTGCGGAACGCTGGGGCAGGGACATGGGGCCTCCAAGGATTGATAAGTGGGAACCTTCCCGAACGGATTGGGGATGTCGTTGCCTCGGGTGGGATCCGTGAGGAACTGCCCGGCGGCGGCGTCATGATCTCATGGGGAGCGACGTTATTTCGTTTCTGTGCTGAGTGCGATGGGTTGGGATCCCCCATCTCTCAGACCTGCGGGGGCGGTACGGCAGACGCGGAGTCAATGGGTGTTGAGACCTATGTGGAAAGATTTTCTTACAGAAAGTTAATGGGAATGTCGATAGGGGTTTGGTCTCTATGATGGATTGAGCAGCTTCCCCTCGGTGTCTCACTATTAGGAAATGAATCCGGGGGCAGTGCATGATCGTCAGGGCGTGTTGATGGAAAGAAAGGAAGTTGTTACTATGAGGGTAATAGAGGACAATTTGCTCGGCATATTTTCGCGGTGGCCTCGGTCAACCTCAACTCCACGTTGAAGAACCGGAACGCCTCCTACCGCATCGGCGACGGCGGATCGTCGGGTAACACCCAGCTGCTGCCCGCGGCGGGTTCCATGAAGCCCCCTACCGAGAGGTGGAGGGAGCCAACGGGGGCTGCACGCCTCGAGCGCAGTGGCTCGGGGACAAGATTCAGTAGCAGTTCCCGAAGATCCAGTGCGATACCTGCATGGCGGGGGCGCGAGTCGGATCACTACACGGGGCCCCTTGAGGGGCTTCCCGGCCCTTGTTCCCCGGGGGTCCCCTCAGGGGACTATCCTGACTCCATCATGCCTGAACTCAGTGATCACTCATCCGCCTTCCGTCCTGAGCCCGCAGCTGCCTCCGGGGTCCCGGAGCAGGGCTCATCGTCCGTGCGCGTACGTTTTTGCCCCTCACCCACGGGGACCCCCCACGTGGGCATGGTGCGCACCTGCCTGTTCAACTGGGCCTACGCCCGTCATACCGGTGGCACCTTCGTCTTCCGGATCGAGGACACCGACTCAGCCCGTGACTCCGAGGAGTCCTTCGACGCCATCCTGGACTCCCTGACCTGGCTGGGGCTGGACTGGGACGAGGGCGTGGGCAAGGGCGGGCCTCACGAGCCCTATCGCCAGTCCCAGCGCATGGACCTGTACAAGGAGGTGGCTGCCGAGCTGCTGGAGGCGGGCTACCTGTACGAGTCCTTCTCCACCCCTGAGGAGATCGAGGCCCGTCACCGTGAGCGCGGCGAGGACCCCAAGCTCGGCTATGACGGCTTCGACCGCAATCTGACCCAGGAGCAGAAGGACGCCTTCCGTGCCGAAGGGCGCTTGCCCGTCCTGCGGATGCGGATGCCGGAGGAGGACATCACCTTCACCGACCTTGTCCGAGGCCCCATCACCTTCAGGGCCGGCAGCGTGCCGGACTACGTCGTCGTGCGTGCAGGAGGCGAGCCCCTCTACACACTGGTCAACCCCGTTGACGACGCCGCGATGGGCATCACCCATGTCCTGCGCGGTGAGGACCTGCTGTCCTCCACCCCGCGGCAGGTGGCCCTCTATCGTGCCCTCATGGACATCGGTCGGGCTCAGGTCGTGCCCGAGTTCGGGCACCTGCCCTACGTCATGGGGGAGGGCAACCGAAAGCTGTCCAAGCGGGACCCTCAGTCCAACCTCCTCATCCACCGCTATCGCGGCATGATCCCCGAGGGGCTTCTCAACTACCTTGCCCTCCTGGGGTGGTCGCTGAGTGCGGACCGCGACGTCTTCTCAGCGGCAGAGATGATCGAGGCCTTCGATGTCCATGACGTCAATCCCAACCCGGCCCGCTTCGACCCCAAGAAGTGCGAGGCCATCAACGCTGAGCAGGTGCGTGCACTGGGGGAGGCCGACTTCCGGGACCGGCTGGTGCCCTACCTCGCCGACGCCTACCCCGACCCGTCCGGCGAGACCGCTCAGGTATCGCTGGTCTCGGCGGACTCCTTCGACGGACTCACCGTGCGGGAGCAGGAGATCCTCAGCGCTGCTGCCCCCCTCATCCAGACACGGATCCAGCTGCTGCGCGAGAGCCGCGACATGCTCGGCTTCCTCTTCGTGCCTGACGACGAGCTCGTCATCGATGACAAGGCCCTGGCCAAGCTCAAGGCCTCGGCCGGTGACGTGCTGGATGCGGGCATCCGTGCTCTGGAAGGGCTCAGCTCCGAGCAGTGGGGGAAGGACCGTCTGGAGGATGTCCTCAAAGCGGCCATCGTCGAGGGGCAGGGCATGCCCGACGGTGAGGGGATCAAACCGCGTCTCGCCTATGGTCCGCTGCGCGTCGCAGTGACCGGGAGGCAGGTCTCTCCACCCTTGTTCGAGTCCATGGAGATCCTTGGACGCGACTCCACCCTCGCCAGGCTGAAGGCTCTTCGAGCGCAGGTCGGGTGACATGGCCGCCGGTTACTCTCGCGCTCACGGTGGTGGGGGTCAGGAACATCGTGTCCCTGACCCCACCACCTATCCGTGCGCGAGACGCCTCACGAGTGCCCTCAAGGGGCTGCGACCGTTCCCTGAAAGGCGTCACATGGCTCCGGCGTCGATTCCTTGGACCCGGATGCCCGCCAGGATCGTGTGCCACTGATCCAGTCCTATGAGAGTGCCTTGGGGGCACATCAGCATGACCTCCACGCCGATCCCTCGTTCTCCTACTCGTCTGTTGAAGCGATAGCCGTCGATAGGAGTGGGAGTGCCTGAGATCGTCGCCGTGGTGGAGAAAGCGGCTTCGTAACCCGGGAAGTTTCCACTATCATCACGGACGGCCTCCACGGCAGTCGGCCCTTGCGTGATTTGATAGTCTGAAAAAGTTTCGGCTGATGCCGGATGGCTATATCGGAAAGCTCTTTGTCGCCTATCGCATTTCTGGTGATGAAGTACTCTCGTTGATGTCGGTGGCGATATAACCGAAGCAGTCCTGGTTGCTGTTGACCACGTACTCATCGAGCGTGATGTCGGGGTTATCTGACTTTTGGATGCGGCCGCTGCTTGAGGACCAGACGGAGGAGTCCTCGTTGGTGACGGTAAAAGATGGTCGAGACCATGTGGCGGCCGTGGAAGGTGTGGAGGACGGTGATTCTGACGGCGTTGGGCTCGGTGTGCTGGACGGAGTGTCGGAGCTGGAGGTGCTGGCCTCGGCGGAGGCGCCTGCGGGTTCGACGGTCAGCTGTCCCTTGTGGGCGGGGCCACAGGCGCTCAGTGCCAGGCTGGCTGTGAGGCACAGCCCCAGAGCAAGGCGATGAGTTCTGGAGGGTGTGTGGGCGACGAGCATCTGGTGATGGTGCTGTGCTGGGCGAGGCAATGTGGCTCTCCTGGTGGTGGGGGCAGAGGAATGCAGGCGCTGTGACTCGTTGCTGGACCTCCCTATCTATCTCATGGCTCCGGCGTCGAGTCCCGTCACTCGTGTTGAGGACAGGAACTGGTGCCATGTATCGGCGGACGTGAGCTTGTCCGGATGGCACTCGAGGAAGATTTCAAGAGTGACACCCTGATCGCTGATCTGTCGGAAGAAACGATATCCCGCTACGTCGCCCGTCGAGCCACTGGCGTACTTGACGGTAGCCGTGTAGCCGATTTCATACCCGGGGAGCGTCCCGCTGTCATCCGGTACGGCTTCGACGGGAGTCGGCCCCTGATGTCATCGCGAAAGAGCTGTGGTTCGGCATCGTCTCCTGTATCTTGACGGAGGAGGTTGTGTTGTCTCCGCCCATTTTTCTTTCGTCATAGATTGACTGGTTCGCTTTGTAGAAGATGATGGCCAGGCATCCTTCTGTGTCGAAATTGTATGCCTGGCTGATGTCTGATGACGTTTCGGTCGGCTGTTTGAGTATGTCGTCCTGCCGGTGCCACGTGCCGGTGGAGTCGTTGGAGATCGTGACGTTGGGGGCCGTCCAGGCTGTTGCGGAAGATGTGGCCGACGGCGTTGGGCTCGGTGTGCTGGACGGAGTGTCCGAGCTGGAGGTGCTGGCCTCGGCGGAGGCGCCTGCGGGCTCGACGGTCAGCTGTCCCTTGTGTGAGGGTCCGCAGGCACTCAGTGCCAGGCCAACTGTGAGGCACAGTCCCAGGGCGAGGAGGCGAGGACTGCAGGGTCCGCTACCTGCATGGCGATGGTGCTGCAGATGGGTGGGCATGTATGGCCTCCCAAAGGGGCGGGGGTGAGCAGGAACCAGTGGGGAGTCTAGGGGATGCCTCTGGAGGTGTGCTCGGTTGTCGGGAGGGGCAGGGAAGTGGGGTGCGATACCGGCTGTGAGCGGGAGAGGTGGGATCGGGGGATGAGGGGAGGTGTCTGGGGCTCCCGCTGTGTGTCTGTCTTCACCTTCTGGTGATTTGGCGGGGCGGGGTGGGCGTGTAGATTACTGCCCGCTGCCTCGGACGTGATCCCTTTCGAGGTGAAGCCCCTTGGGGTATGGTGTAATTGGCAACACGACTGATTCTGGTTCAGTTATTCTAGGTTCGAGTCCTGGTACCCCAGCGGATCTGTTGATCTGTAGCCCCCATCGTTTAGTGGCCTAGGACACCGCCCTCTCACGGCGGCGGCGCCGGTTCGAATCCGGCTGGGGGTACGAGGGTCCGGTTGTTGCTTCAACCTCCGGACTGTCAGGGCCCCCATCGTTTAGTGGCCTAGGACACCGCCCTCTCACGGCGGCGGCGCCGGTTCGAATCCGGCTGGGGGTACGGATCAAGCAGGCTGGCTAGGTCTGCTGGTTCACAACTACATAGCAGGCCCCCATCGTTTAGTGGCCTAGGACACCGCCCTCTCACGGCGGCGGCGCCGGTTCGAATCCGGCTGGGGGTACGGCAACGAGGTGCCTGCACCGCCGAGAGGTGGTGCAGGCACCTCATGTTGTCACCCGGTGTTCTCATGCTGAGGCTCGCGCGCGCGGCCGGCCGGGCGACTGGCGCTCAATGGTCTACGAAGGTCTACGAAGCGGATGCCAGGAGATCGCTGCCCGTCGTGACGGTAAGTCCTCGTTCCAGCAGTGAGCGCACGCCTCCTTCCAGGGCGGCGAACAGGGGCGCTGAGGGCTGCGTGCGCCCGTCGTGGCACAGCACTACCGATCCGGCACCGGCAAGGTCCGTGACGGCGGCCGCCTCCGCCGTGGACGGCGTGTGGACGCTCCACAGCAACAGGTCCATCCTCTTCCGGGAGGCAACCATCATGGCCGGTGCGTCAACCCGGCCGTAGGGAGGGCGCCACAGGCGCGGAGACGGTGCTCCGGCCGCCACGATCGCCTCGCACGTCCGGTTCACCGAGTCGCTCAGCTCCGAGAAGCTCACGCCGTAGACGTCCGTGTGCACCCAGTTGTGGACCGCGACCTCGTGCCCTCGGCGACCTCCCGCGCGATCAGCTCGGGGTGGGCCTCCACCGCGGACCCCAGCACGAAGAAGGTGGCCCGTACCTGCAACCTCGCCAGCATGTCGAGCACACGTGGAGTCCAGCGAGGGTCTGGCCCGTCGTCGAAGGTCAGCGCCAGCTTTCCTGATTCTCCACCGGTCTGAAACACCACTCGCGTTCCGAGTGCGCTTCCAGGGGCTGCGGGGCGAGGGGCGGTTCTCGCCGTGGGGGAGAGGTGGGTGTCCCGCCAGTGAGTCGCTCCTGCGCCGGCGCCCGCGCCAACGATGCCCGCCGTCGTTGCCAGGGCGGCCCTCCCAGGATGCCTCGCCGGCTCTCCCCGGTGGTGGGGCTCAATCGTGACTCCACTGACGAAGGGGATGCGCTGTCCCCGGCTCCGTCATCCGGCAGGCTCTTGGTCGTCACCAGTACATCGTAGAGCGATCCCGGTGGGCCTCTGAACTTCTCGTCGTAACGTTGCAGAACCACGACGGAATCGAACTGGATCACACCGTATCAATCGATAATCCGGGCATCCTCGGTAGGATGCCCGCGTGACGAACTTTCCCGCGCTGAAGACTCCCGGCCCCCTCGCTGATGGCGCCATGCGCATCACTCCCCTGGGGGGTCTGGGCGAGGTCGGCCGCAACATGACCGTTTTTGAGCTGGATGGCAAGCTGCTCATCGTTGACTGCGGTGTGCTCTTCCCCGAGGAGGACCAGCCGGGCGTCGATCTCATCCTTCCTGACTTCTCCTCCATCGAGCACCGCATCGACGACGTCGTCGCCCTGGTCCTGACTCATGGGCACGAGGACCACATCGGGGGCGTGCCCTACCTGCTGCGCCTGCGTGAGGACATTCCCCTGGTGGGAAGCGAGCTCACCCTGGCCTTCGTGGAGGCCAAGCTCAAGGAGCACCGTATCCGTCCAGTGCTGCGTCAGGTCAGCGAGCACGAGGAGGTCTCCTACGGGCCCTTCGACCTGGAGTTCGTGGCCGTCAACCACTCCATCCCCGACGCCATGGCCGTCATGATCCGCACCGACGCAGGCAATGTACTGGCCACTGGTGACTTCAAGATGGACTCCCTGCCCATCGACGGGCGCATCACGGACCTGCGCTCCTTCGCCCGTTTCGGTGAGGAGGGCGTTGACCTGTTCTGCGTGGACTCCACGAACGCAGAGGTCCCCGGCATGGTCGGCCATGAGGGCGAGATCGGCCAGGTCCTGGACAATGTCTTCGCCGACTCCGACGGGCAGATCGTCGTGGCCTCCTTCGCCAGCCACGTCCACCGGGTCCAGCAGGTCCTTGATGCGGCCGCCCTGCACGACAGGCGGGTCGCCCTCGTGGGACGCTCCATGGTGCGCAACATGGGTATCGCCTCCGAACGCGGCTACCTCAAGGTCCCCGCCGGCGTCCTCATCGATGCCCGAGACATCACCTCGCTGCCCCCGCACGAAAGAGTCCTCATGGTCACCGGCTCGCAGGGCGAGCCGATGGCGGCCCTGTCCCGGATGGCCCACTCCGAGCACCGCAGCGTCACCATTGAGCCCGGGGACACCGTCATCTTCGCCTCCTCTCTCATCCCCGGCAACGAGAACTCCGTCTTCCGGGTCATCAACCAGCTCATGCGGCTGGGAGCGCGCGTGGTCCACCAGGGCAACGCCAAGGTCCACGTCTCCGGGCACGCCTCGTCCGAGGAGCTGCTCCACGTCTACAACATCGTCCAGCCCCGCAACGTCATGCCCATCCATGGTGAGATCCGTCACCTGGTGGCGAATGGTGGACTCGCCGTCAAGACGGGAGTCGCCCCGGAGCGGGTCATGCTGTGCGAGGACGGCGTGGCCGTCGACCTGGACGGGGGAGTGGCCCGTATCGCCGGCCAGGTGCCCTGCGGCTACATCTACGTTGACGGATCCTCCGTGGGGGAGATCGATGAGGCCGAGCTCAAGGACCGCCGCATCCTGGCGGAGGAGGGCTTCGTCTCCGTCTACGCCGTGGTGGAGACCACGACCGGCACGATCCTGGCCGGTCCTCACATCCAGGCTCGGGGCGTTGCCGAGGACGACTCGGTCTTCGAGGAGATCCTTCCTGATGTGACCGAGGCCCTGTCCGCTGCGCTGGAGACCGGCAAGGCGGACGCCTACTCCCTCCAGCAGGTCATGCGCCGCACCCTGGGCCGCTGGATCGGGCGCCGTCTCAGGCGCCGTCCCATGATCGTCCCGGTCGTCATCGAGGTGTAGCAGGAGGGTGCTCACTGCATGACTCTGTTCCGGCCCGCGTGCTTCATATCCACAGGATCCATCCTCATCGACATCCCCTCCACGTCAGCCGCGTGCCGACGCCGGGAGGGGCGATCACCGGGGCGTCGTCGGGCCCGGTCGTCGGTGGCGGGTACACCGTGGTCTCAGCCGCAGCCCGGCAGGGCGTTCCTACGGCCCTGGCCGCCACCCTGGGAACCGGCCCCAACTCAGCGCGGGTGCGCGAGTCGATGCACCTGGACCGGGTTGAGCTGCTCGTCGAGGAGCTCGTCGGGGACATCGGCACCTGCACCACTCTCATTGAGCCCTCCGGCCGACGCACCTTCATCACCACCGCGGGCGTCGAGGGAGAGCCCCAGCGCGAGGACCTGGAGAGCCTCGACCTGAGATCCGGGGACTGGGTCTACGCCACCGGTTATGACCTCGCCCACTACACGAGCCGCGGCATTCTGGCCGACTGGCTGCTGTCGATCCCCGATGGCGTCGGGCTGGTGATCGACCTCGGCCCGGTCCAGCCCGACATCCCCGACCAAGTGCTCCTGCCGCTGCTGGACCGAGCGACGATACTGACCGGGAACGACTTGGAGATGAGTCGGCTCGAGAAGCGCCTGGGCGGTACCAACGCCATTCGAGGGGCCTGCCCGCGAGCACTGATCGTCCACCGTACCGGCGTCCACGGCTGCGTTCTCCACCCGGTGGACGGCGAGGCCATCGAGGTTCCCGGTTTCGTGCGTGAGGTCGTGGACACGACGGGGGCGGGAGACACGCATACCGGTGTCCTGGTCGCCGGCCTTCTTGACGGGCTCGACGTCGTCGAGGCGGCCAGGCGTGCCAATGCGGCTGCAGCCCACGCCGTCGAACGCACCGGCCCGGCCCAGGCCCCGCTGCGTGAGGAGATCGATGAGTTCCTTCAAGCCGGAGGTGAACGGTCCTGAGCGGTTCTGAGAGGCCCTAGGACTGCGGCAGCCTTTCTCGCCGGGGGAGGAGACCTCTTACGGGCTTGCGCCTCTGAGAAGGTGACGTGTCTCCGGCCGGCGCAGGCGGCGTGGCAAGGCCGTTGACACTGAGAATCCGATAGTTTCTAGGGCATCATGGCCAATCGTCGCACCACGAGAACATCTGCGCCTTCGTCGGGAACCGGCAGAGGGCGTAATCGAGGTGGCTCCGCCTCTGGGGCCGCTCCCTTCTCCGAGCCTGGAACCGGACCCTCCGGCGGGCGCTACCGCCGTACCGGCTGGGCCTTCCTCATCCTGGCCCTCGCGGCGGTTCTGGCACTGCGGGAGTGGTTCGGGATCTCCGGAGCCGCAGGTGATCTCCTGCACCATATCGCCGCGGGGCCCGTTGGCGTCCTGGGCGTCTTCGTGCCCCCTCCTGGCGGCGCTGGGAGTTGCCATGCTGCGGGTCCACAGTCTGGGAGCAGTGCACGCGCGGGTCTCCGTGGGCTGCCTGGGGCTGCTGACGGCTCTGACCGGAATGATCCAGGTCGGCAGCGGCAACCCGGTCCTCAGGGGCAACATCGGCGGTCTGGAGAGCGCCGGAGGGCTGCTGGGATGGCTGGTGGGCTACCCCCTGGCGGCGCTGTTCTCCTCTGTGGGGGCCTTCATCCTGTTCATCCTCCTGACTGTGTTCTCCGCCCTGGTCATGTCCGGCAAGACCGTGGCCGAGATCCGCGAGCTGCTGGAGCAGTACCGGACCGCGGACAGTGACGAGGCATCCCACGGTGCCGGTGGCTCCGGTGACTCCGGTGACTCCCTGGCCCGGCGCCTGCTCGGACGGGCGCGTAGAGGCTCCGGGCGGGCCGGCGCCTCGGAGGGCGATCCGGATCAGACGGCGCTCCTGGACTCCTACGACGGTGACGAGCCGTTCCGCTCCGCCCTGGAGGTGGAGGAGCCGGCCTCCCGTAAGCGAGGCAGTGGCCGGCGTAAGCGCTCGGCTGACCGGGAGGCCCAGCAGACGGCGATCACCGACCTCTTCGAGCCGGGTGGCGATCCCGACGGCCACTCGGAGAACGCCGCCTTCGTCATCCCGGACGTGGGTGAGGAGAGCGACACCGTTGCCTCCTCGGCACCCTCAGCCGCCTCTCCCACCAGGAGCAGGCCGGCCGGTCCGACAGGTGGCCCCGCGGCGGCCGGCTCGGCCGCTGGGGGACAGCGCAAGCCCTCATCGCCCAAGCGCTCTGCCCCGCAGTCGCCGTCCGGTTTCGATGCCGTCACCGAGGAGACCCCCGAGGTTCCGATCGAGGAGCCCGACCTCGCCGACCAGATCGCCATGAGCGACCTGAGCAACATGGCCCTGCCCGACGGCTCGACCCACACCCTGCCCGAGGACGCGCTGCTCGGCCCCGGGCCCGGCGCACTCCACCCGCACCCCTGCCAACGACGCCATCGTCGAGTCCTTGCAGAACGTCTTCGCCGAGTTCAACGTGGACGCCACGGTCACCGGCTACACGCGCGGTCCTCAGGTCACCCGCTACGAGGTCCACCGGGGCCGGGGGGTCAACGTCTCCCGTATCACGGGGCTGGAGAAGAACATCGCCTATGCGGTGGCCTCCGATGAGATCCGTCTTCTGACCCCCATTCCGGGCAAGAGCGCTATCGGCATCGAGATCCCCAACAGTGACCGGGAGATGGTCAAGCTCGGTGATGTTCTGCGCTCCCAGGCCGCGCGCAAGCAGGCGCACCCGCTGGTGGTCGGTCTGGGCAAGAACGTGGAGGGCGACTACATCGTCACCAACCTGGCCAAGACCCCGCACCTGCTGGTGGCCGGTCAGACCGGTTCGGGTAAGTCCTCCTTCGTCAACTCGATGATCACCTCGATCATGATGCGCGCCACGCCCGAGGAGGTGCGCATGGTGCTGAGTGGACCCCAAGCGGGTCGAGCTGACCATCTACGAGGGCATCCCGCACCTCATCACCCCCGATCATCACCTCTCCGAAGAAGGCGGCCGAGGCCCTGGAGTGGGTGGTGCGTGAGATGGACGCCCGCTACGACGACCTGGCCTCCTTCGGCTTCAAGCACATCGACGACTTCAACAAGGCGGTGCGCGCCGGCGAGGTCCAGCTCCCTGCCGGGCTCCCAGCGGGAGCTGAGCCCTACCCTACCTCCTGGTCGTCGTCGACGAGCTCGCCGACCTCATGATGACCGCCCCCAAGGACGTGGAGGCCTCCATCCAGCGCATCACTCAGCTGGCCCGCGCCGCCGGGATCCACCTGGTCCTGGCCACCCAGCGACCCGTCGCCCAGGTGGTCACCGGCCTCATCAAGTCCAATGTTCCCTCGCGCCTGGCCTTCGCCACGGCCTCGCAGTTGGACTCCCGGGTCATCCTCGACCAGAACGGTGCCGAGACGCTCACCGGCCAGGGTGACGCCCTCTACCTGGGGCCGGGCGCCTCGACACCGGTGCGTATCCAGGGCTCCTGGGTCACCGAGTCCGAGATCCGTTCCGTCGTCGAGCACGTCAAGTCCCAGCTGACGCCCGAGTACCGCGAGGACGTCGTCGTCCCGGAGGTCAAGAAGCAGATCGACGAGGAGATCGGCGATGACATGGACCTGCTCCTGCAGGCCGCCGAGCTCATCATCTCCAGTCAGTTCGGCTCCACCTCCATGCTCCAGCGCAAGCTGCGTGTCGGATTCGCCAAGGCCGGCCGCCTCATGGACCTGCTCGAGTCTCGCGAGGTCGTCGGCCCCTCGGAGGGGTCCAAGGCCCGCGACGTCCTCGTCCAGCCCGAGCAGCTCGAGGAGACGCTGGCCTGGATCAAGGAGAGGGCGGCGCGCCCGGAAGCGCTGACACTCCTGAGGCTCCAGACGCTTCTCAGGACGAGCCCGGCTCCGACGAGCCGTTGCCTCCCGCCTCGGGCGAGCCTCGTACCGCGGTCATGCCGGCGAACCGTTACAGCACGGATCCGTTGGAGGTCGCCTCGAGCCTGCCGGAGTCGGAGTCCTGGGACGATGCGTCCGCTGAGGAGGACTCCGAGGACGCCTGGTCGCTCACCGGCCGCGGCTCATCGTGGTGATGAGGAGGCCGATGCCGTGGCCGGAGGGTCCACGCGCGTGCCTGCTCGTTTGATGACCTCTTCCCGACTGGGAATCCTAGGGGCCGGTCCGGTGGGCTTCGGTGCTGTGGTGGACATGGTCGAGGCGTCCTTGACGTCTGCAGTGAGCATGCTCCAGCGCCGGTCGATCTCCTCCTCATTCAGACCTAGGCCAGCAGGACGCTCACCGTTGTGAAGTGCTGCCAGGTCTCTGACCTTGTAGCCGCCCTCCTGATCCATGGTGAACGGGTGCCAGCTCAGCTTGTCCACGCTCACCGAGCCGTCGGCGTGCGAGGTGACGTCGGCCCAGACCAGCTGACCGACGTCGGACAACGGGGCGCAGCACTCCTCGTCCTGGTTGGAGATGTAGTTGCCGGCCGAGTACGACACCCACATCCCCTTGCCATCGCCCTCTCCGGAGAGCTTCTCGGCGGGCTGAGGCACATGGGGGTGAGCACCGAAGAGGATGTCGACCTGTCCGCTGTCGGCCAGAGACTGGGCGTAGGAGACCTGCTCGTCGTTGGGCTTGGTCTCGTACTCCTGACCGATCTGGGAGTGGACGACGACAAGGTCGGCGCCCGCCGCACGGGCCGTCTTCGCCGCCTTCGTGATGGCGCCGACGTCGTTGAGCGACACCGAGTGTCCGGTGGGATCGTCGAGGCCGTTGAGGTCCTTGGTCGTGGAGATCTGGGCCACGGTCACTGTGCGTCCTCCCGCTCGAGCTCGTAGAGTGCGAAGGGCACGGAGGCGTCCTCCGTGCTCCGGTAGGTGCCCGCGTGCCCCAAGCCGTGAGCATCCAAGGCGTCCAAGGTGGCGACGACTCCGGCCTCACCCCGGTCGGCGGCGTGGTTGGAGGCGGTCGCGCAGCCGTCCCACCCGGATCTGGCCAAGGCGCCGATGACCTCGGAAGAGGTGCCGAAGGCAGGGTAGCTCGAGTAGACCCCGTCCGGGGCGACGGGAACCTCCATGCCGCACAGGGCAAGATCCAGGCCCTCGACCCAGGGGGTCTCAGCGGCAATGTTGTCGGTGATGTCCCCTGAGGCTCCTGGAGTGGATTCCATCACTGGCATGTGCATGAGGACGTCCCCGGCGTAACCCACGGTGAAGTGCACGTCCTGCGAGCCGCTGGCCCCTGGTGGAGCCGGACTGAGACGGCGATTGAGCCGGCTGAGACTGATCGGAGCTCGTCGAGCAGCCGCTCAGCACGATGGACGCGGTGAGGACAGCGGCCGTGAGGAGGCCTGGACCGTGCGACCGGTGGGCCACCCGTGCGGTGCGCGGCGAGTCACGTGGCTCCCCGGAGGTGGGGTGGCGGGGGACGACGTTGTGGGAGGCCGCCAAGGACGATGAGAGAAGAGACGATGAGAGCGAGACGATGAGAGACGAATGGAGGAGAACATCATTATGAACGTAAGAGTTGAACCTTAACAGGATGTGTACGGCCCGCGGTCTTCTCAGCAGCGGGAGGCAGAAGCGCCCGGATGTTCGGGGAGTGCCGTGAGTGAGCACTGAGCCCCCGCTGCGTGTTGCGGGCGGCGGCCTCATGGCGCGTACAGCGAAGGCGAGCGGATGCGATGTCGTTCGAGAAGATCGAGGTTTCTCCGTCGGCCAGAGGTCGTGCACGACTAGGCTGGCCCTGATGAACGCCCCGACCACCCCGGACGGCGCCGCGCAGTCAGAGCGGGCGCCGCTGCTCAACATCGCCAACGCCCTGACGGTGCTGCGCCTGCTGCTCGTTCCCGTTTTCATCTGGCTCTCCCTGCTGCCGGGGGATCGGGCCAGGCTCGCCGCGGTCGTGGTCTTCGTCGTGGCGGCCTTCACGGACCGTCTTGACGGTCAGCTGGCGCGCTCGTGGGGACTGGTGACCTCCTTCGGCAAGATCGCCGACCCGATCGCGGACAAGGCGCTGACCCTGTCCGCCTTCGTCCTGCTGAGCGTCAACCATCGACTGTGGTGGTGGGTCACCGTCCTCATCGTCGTGCGCGAGCTCGGCATCACAGTCATGCGTTTCTTCATGCTGCGCCGCGCCGTCATGGCGGCATCACGCGGCGGCAAGATCAAGACGACACTCCAGATGGTCGGGCTGGTCGGGCTGCTCACGCCGTGGTCCATGCTCCTGCTGCCCGTGGGCCTGGTCGCGTTCCTGACCAAGGCGGCCTACGTCATCGTGGCTGCGGCACTCATCGTCACGGTGGTGACCGGCCTGGACTATGTCCACCAGGCGATGCGGTTGAGCCGTCAGAGCGGACGGGGTGACCAGTGACCGTTCCGGGGCGGAAGCCGTGCTGATCGAGTGTGCACGACGTCGAGGACTGCACTCGTGCTGCGGCAGCCCTCCTGCAGACCGCCGTGGATCGCGGGGTGACTCTGGCGATCGCCGAGTCGTTAACGGGCGGGCAGGGTCTCCTCCAGCCTGGTAGAGGTTCCCGGTGCCTCACGTGTGCTGGTGGGAGCGGTCGTCGCCTACGCCACCCGGATCAAGGCTCAGGTCCTCGGAGTCGATGCCGCGCACCTGGAGCGGACCGGGCCGGTGGACCGTGAGGTTGCCCTGCAGATGGCGCATGGTGTGCGCCGGCTCCTCGGGGCCGATCTGGGGCTGGCCACCACCGGTGTGGCCGGGCCGGGGGCGGTCGACGGTCATCCGGCGGGAACAGTCCATGTCGCCGTCGTCGGTCCGTGGGGTGAGGGGCACCGCGAGCTGCACCTGACCGGTGACCGCTCGCAGGGTCCGGCGCGCCACCGTGATCGACGTATGTGAGCTGGCCATCGGTTTCTGCGCGAAGAAAGGCGTGGGTCACGGTCCTGACCGCTCTCGCCGATGATCAACCAACTACAGATCACAGACTAAGACGTATTTCAGATTTCTCTCAGGAATGCCGGTAGAGTGGTTCTCAACGTCACCGGAGCCGGAGAACTGGCCTCGCGTGGCGGGAATGAATCCACGACGTGAATGGTTGTGCTAGACGATGAACAACACGACTCACCCCCGCACCACTCGCCCGATCAACAACCGGATGCCGATGCGCCAGGGACCCGGGGCAGGGTACGGTGTGTCCGTGGACACCCCGAAGCACGAGAATGTCGTCCTGCGCCGCGAGATCGGAGAAGTTCTGCGCGGCGTCCGACAGCACCAGGGACGTACGCTGCGTGAGGTCTCGTCTCAGGCCCGCGTCTCCCTGGGGTACCTCTCCGAGGTCGAGCGCGGCCAGAAGGAAGCCTCCTCCGAGCTGCTCGCCTCCATCTGTCAGGCGCTTGACGCCCCTCTGTCCATGGTGCTGCGTGAGGTCTCCGACCGCATCGCCCTGACTGAAGGCGTGATGATTCCGGACACGGTTCCCGATGAGCTCGTGCGCCAGCAGGGGGTCGCCCTGCGGTGACCATCCGCTGACGCCCTCGGCGCTCTCAGGGCACTGAGGGCGTTGTCAGTGAGCCGACCTTCCCGGCGGCGGGACCACGATGAGTGGACTCGCCGCCGGGTTGACCGTTGACGAAGGGGGAGTAGTGAAGCACTCGGAGTTCTGGAACGCCGTCGAGGCGGTTTTCGGTCCGGCTTATGGCCGGTCATTGGCGCAGGACCTGGTTCTTCCGGGACTGGGTGTGACCTGTGTGCAGGCGCTCGACACCGGTGTGGCGCCGGAACGGGTCTGGGGTCTTCTGTGCGACGAGACCGAGCGCTCGGACGACGAGCGATGGATCTTCCGTTCTGATCCCCGTCGATGAGCCCTGCTGATGGGGTGGGTGGTGAGGTGGAGCTCGGAGGTGCCGACACGCGCATGACGACGGTGTCGCGATCGAACAGGTGTTCGGGTACTGTTCTCCACGAACGACGGCGATGCCTCTCGGGTCCACAGGGCTGATGAGGGGCGGAGATAGATGTCAGTGGTCAGGCATACCGTCGTTGGTGAGCCCCGGAGAGGGGACCTCGCCGAAGTTGACCAGCCATGCCCGCCGCGGCTGCGCGCCGCCCTGAGAACCGAGGTAGAACAATGCCTGCTGCCAGCCAGACCCAGGACCGCTCCAAGGCCCTGGCCACAGCCCTCGCCCAGATCGACAAGAGCTTCGGTAAGGGATCCGTCATGCGCCTGGGGGACGACACCCGTCCTCCGGTCTCCGTCATCCCGACGGGATCGGTTGCCCTCGACGTGGCTCTGGGAGTCGGGGGGCTCCCGAGGGGACGCATCATCGAGGTCTACGGACCGGAGTCCTCCGGAAAGACCACCGTTGCCCTGCACGCCGTGGCCAGTGCACAGCGGGCCGGCGGGAACGCGGCCTTCATTGACGCCGAGCACGCCCTCGACCCGGTCTATGCCAAGGCTCTGGGCGTCGACATCGACAACCTCCTGGTCTCACAGCCGGACACCGGCGAGCAGGCCCTGGAGATCACCGACATGCTGGTGCGCTCGGGCGGCCTGGACATCATCGTCATCGACTCCGTGGCGGCCCTGGTCCCCAAGGCCGAGATCGAGGGGGAGATGGGGGACTCTCACGTCGGTCTCCAGGCCCGCCTCATGAGCCAGGCGCTGCGTAAGATCACCGGTGCACTGTCCTCCACCGGCACCACCGCCATCTTCATCAACCAGCTGCGTGAGAAGATCGGTGTGTTCTTCGGCAACCCGGAGACCACCACCGGTGGGAAGGCCCTGAAGTTCTACGCCTCCGTGCGCCTGGACGTGCGTCGCATCGGCGGTCTCAAGGACGGCGACCAGCCCGTGGGCAACCGCACCCGGGTCAAGGTCGTCAAGAACAAGATGGCGCCCCCCTTCAAGCAGGCCGAGTTCGACATCCTCTACGGCCAGGGCATCTCCCGCGAGGGTAGCCTGCTGGATCTGGGCGTGGACAACGGCGTGGTGCGCAAGTCGGGGGCCTGGTTCACCTACGGGGAGGACCAGCTCGGTCAGGGGCAAGGAGAACGCCCGCAACTTCCTCAAGGACAACCCGCAGCTGGCCGCCGAGATCGAGGAGAAGATCCTCGCCGCCCTGGGGATCGGTGAGCCCGGCCGCAAGGCCCGGGAGGCTGAGGAGATGGCCGCCGCCGAGGCGGCCGTGGCCGCAGCCGCCGTCCCGGTGGACAGTGGGGACACCGCCGCTACGAGCGCGGTCAAGAACGCCCGGGGACGCGGGAAGAAGACCACCACCGCTAAGGCGCCCAAGAGCGTGAAGACGTCCAAGGATGCGTCGTCGGATGAGCCGGACACCATCTTCGGTGAGGACGCCGGCGGGTTCTGATGCCCTGGCTCATCCCTGACGCCCACGCGCAGGCGGTCGAGGCGGCGCGGGAGATCGTCCCGCGCCGCCTCGACCGCAGTGCGGCTCCCCGCTCGGCCCTGGCGGAACTGCTCGAGCGCAAGGAGGTGGACCCCCGTGTGGCCGCCGAGGTCCTTGAGCGTCTGGAGGCGGCCGGGGTCATTGATGACACCGCCTACGCGGCCCGCCTGGCGCGTACCCGTTTCGCGGAGAAGGGGCGGCCAGGGCGGGCCATCGCCGAGGAGCTGCGGCGCAAGGGTCTGGGTGAGCAGGACGTCACCGCGGCCCTCGAGCAGATCAGCTCCGACGACGAGGACACGGCGGCGCTGGCGCTGGCCCGCAAGAAGCTGTCCACCACTCGCCACCTGCCCTGGGAGGTGCGCCGGCGTCGCACCGCCGCCGTGCTAGGGACGCAAGGGCTACAGCCGGGAGGTGACCATGCGGGCCATTGCTGCCGCTCATGCCGAGGAACCGGACTGAGAATCGGGTCTGTTCGGGCCTCAAGAGCCTGAGGCCTCTCTCCGGCCGACTAGGCTTGTCCCATGACCCAGGTGATTCCGGCTACTGGCGGCCCCCACGCCCCGGTTGACCTCCATGCGTTGGCGGCCTCAGCGGGAATCGCCGCCGAGCACGTCATTCCCCACGGCCGCGATGTGGCCAAGATCGATCTGCGCGTGCTGGATTCCAGTGAGCACGTGAGCAGCAGTGGTGCGAATACCGCCCACTACGTCGTCGTCACTGCGATCACACCGACGCCTTTCGGAGAGGGCAAGACGACCACGGCCATCGGACTGGCCCAGGGGCTCACCCGCCTGGGAGAGCAGGCAGTTCTCACCCTGCGCCAGTCGGCCATGGGGCCCACTTTCGGCATCAAGGGTGGCGCTGGAGGCTCCGGGGGTGCCCGCATCCTGCCGGCCGAGCGCATGAACCTGCACCTGACCGGCGACTTCCACGCCATCACCGCCGCCCACAACCTCCTGTCGGCGATGATCGACAACCACCTGCACCACGGCAATGAGCTCGACATCGACGAGCGCACCATCACCTGGCCCCGGGTCCTGGACGTCAACGACCGTGCCCTGCGCCATATCGTCACCGGACTGGGAACGAGGGTCGACGGCGTCACCCGGCAGGCCTCCTTCGACATCACCCCGGCCAGCGAGCTCATGGTCATCATGTCGCTGGCCACGGATCTGGCCGACCTGCGCGAGCGCCTGGGGCGCATCGTCATCGGCCGGAGCCGTAGTGGGGAGTGGGTCAGCGCCGAGGACCTCAAGGCGGCCGGTGCTATGTGCGCCGTCCTGCGCGACGCGCTCGAGCCCAACCTCCTGCGCACCGGTGAGGGCACACCCGTCCTGGTTCATACCGGCCCGTTCGGCAATATCGCCACCGGATGCTCCTCGGTCATCGCCGACCGCGTCGCCGCGGCAGGAGCCCGTGGCGGCTACGTCCTCACCGAGGCCGGCTTCGGATCCGACATGGGCCTGGAGCGCTTCGTCGACCTCAAGTGCGCCGTCTCCGGTATGCAGCCGAGTGTCGCCGTCGTCGTGGTCACCATCAGGGCGCTCAAGGCCCACTGCGGGCGATACCGCCTCGTCAGCGGCAAGGACCTGCCCGAGCAGATGCTCCAGGAGAACAACGAGGACGTGCGCGACGGCGCCGCCAACCTGCTCAAGCACCTGCAGATCGTGCGGGGCTTCGGCATCACCCCGATCGTGGCCGTCAACGTCTTCCCCACCGACCACGACAGCGAGATCGAGGAGGTGACGCGCATCGCCCACGACGCCGGAGCCCGGGCCATGGTCTGTCACCCCGTCACCAGGGGAGGCGAAGGCTGTCTCGACCTGGCCGGAGCCGTCGTCGAGGCTTGCCAGGAGGCGGGCGAACCAGCGTCCACCCACCCTGTCTACGAGCCGCAGGACGACCTGCGCACCAAGATCGCCAAGGTGGCCGACCTCTACGGCGCCGACGGCGTGGACTACACCCCCGCTGCCGGTAGGCTGCTGGACGCCTACGAGCGGGACGGCTTCGGGAACCTGCCCGTCATCGTCGCCAAGACCCCGCTGTCCCTGTCCGCCGAGCCCGGCCGCAAGGGCGTGCCCACCGGATGGCGCCTGCCGGTGCGCGAGGTGCGTCTGGCCGCGGGGGCCGGGCTACGTCTACGCGATCTGCGGCAACCTGTCGACCATGCCGGGGCTACCGAGCCACCCCGCCGCCGAGCGCATCGACGTCGACGTCG
>BNJV01001124.1_pt1 | contig 58937 bp, 60 predicted proteins | sample 8540591 | NCBI WGS metagenome assembly BNJV01 (sample SAMD00202457, study PRJDB9452) | human saliva metagenome | host: Homo sapiens | reverse complement strand
CCAAACAGCAGAATACTAAATCCCGCAAAACGAAATGTGATGCAGTTATAAAACGAAATGCGAATTTTCTGTGTAAAACGAAATGTGATAAGAGTGAATGCACGCATAGAAGAAAAAGTCAGACTTTGGTTTCCCAGTCTGACTTTTTCGCTATACATTGAGTTCAAATCTAATATCATCGTTCCCTGCAAGCAATTCCTTTGTATGTTCTATGTTACTTTGATATATATGTACATTGGCAAGATTAAGTGTTATAGACCTCAACGGAAGATCTATTTGCCTTGACATAAGATAAAGATGATAGATGTCTGCAGGAAGACCTAAGTTAGCATCAGAGCTGCGTTGATAAGCAGATACAACGAGTTCCCCTTCATCTATCTGGAACTGCACAAGACTTAGGCATGGAGCTTGATTGCTTCTGCGTTTGTTTCGCTAAGGAATAACACATAATTTTTTTACTATTACGTTTCTCATGGTTTATCTTCTCTATCAATGGAGGCAACTTTCTAAATATGTAGGATAACTATTGACAAGAATTGAACCGCAATAATCCCACCAAGCAATACCGACTTCACGATACTTCTCTACCTGACGTTCACCCTGCATGAAGAGTTGCAGTTCATTACGTAGTTTCTTGCGTGCGATACCATGTGTCTCAAATATATCAAGTAGGTCTGAAGGATAGTGTCAGCCGTTCATTTAGAAGATACTTAATTTCTCCCTTTTTGTTATGCTTTCATGCGACCATCTTGCAGTATTTTATCTAATATTTCGTGGTATTTATTCATCGTTTGAATGGTGTTTAAATGGCGTTCGTATAGAGCATGATGTCTGTGTAGGAGGAGTTATAATTCATGTGGGCATTGAACTCTCGGCGGTGACAATTCTGGAAGGGGTTGCCGATGAGTTTGTTTTTGCCTACCCATTCACAGAGTTCTACGATGGAGGATTTGTTCGATGTGAAGTAAATAAAGTGGTGACCAGCGAGGATAGTAAGTACATCGAGGTAATCAGATAGCTTCCAATACATCTTGTATGTTGAGCTGTCTGTGCTGAGATACGGAGGGTCTACCAGAAAAACTACGTTAGGAGTATCCTTGTAGCTATTGAAGACCTCTTTGTAGTCGCATGACGTGATGGTTAGTCCGTCGAAGTAGTCACTGCATAGAGGATAATTCGTTGCCTTGATGTTATTGTACAAGGTATCTTTCTCTAATTCTTCATAGCTTGTTGCATACTTCATTGAGAAAAGTAAGGAAGAGGACAACGTTATGTAGTCTACGTATCCGTATAAACATTCATGCTCACGTATCAGTGTTAGAACTTGCTCACGTTCCTTTCCCTGTATCGGTTTATGTCGCGGAACACTAACAACGCCTCTTAATCTTGTAAGGAGTTCGTTGGTCTGTGGAATATGCTCCAAGCGGTATTGATAACCATCGAAGTCATTATACACTACGGTGGCATTGGGTTTTTGGCACTTGGCGATGTGTGAAAGCAAACCACTACCACCGAATAAGTCTACAAAGGTCGTATTGTCTGGGAACTGCTGGAGCACCTTAATATACTCCTTAGCAAACATCCGCTTCTGTCCCTGAAATGGAAGTGGTGCTGATAAATATTGTTTTCTCATTGTCTCACTTATTTTGTACGGCAAAGGTCGCAATATTTATTGAGCCAAGAGAAAAAGCGAGAACAAGTCATACTGCAAGCGTTTTTGCAGTCACTTTGGAAGCGTCTAATCAAATCATACACTTTGCGTTCACTTACGGCGTACTTATCCGATAGATGTGCTACGATATATGATACTTTCTCGCCATGTTCTATCAATGCCATATAATCAGTATATAAGTCTACATACGCTTCATCTTCCAAGCGTATACCAGCCGTTTTGAGCCTTTTTATTAACCTCGATTAAATTTTCAATACTTCTATTATCTTCATTATCCTAAATTTTAGTATCTTTGTAATGTCTCACTTATTATAAGCGCATAGCGCAACCAAAAACGAACCGCAAGGACGGTCGGAAGGCATACAGCCCCCGGTCTCGCCCTTGCGGCGTTTTGGTTAAATAATAAGTGAGACGATTTTTTAACAGGCTGGGGGCTTTTTTATTTTTACCTGCTACCTGCTAATAGACTACAAAGGTACTGATTTTTGGCAGGGTGTCTTCAAAATTCAAAGAAATGAACATCAAAGAGCTTATTCAATATTTAACAATGCAGCTACGTGGGCATAATGCGCTAATTCAGATACAAGTAGATGGGAAATACGTCATCAAGCATATTGGTGACGTCAACAAATTGGTAGACAACCCTACTCTGATTGCATACAAGGAGGATCGTTCTTTCCTCGGCTGGATGGAAGGTGAAATTGATAAGGAGACGTATACAGCTGGGACGATAGCAAATCACAAGGCTGCGCTGGCGGTACTGAGGCGATTTAAGAACGATATAACCTTTACTCAGATTGATTACAAGTGTATTTGTGATTTCGAGAACTTCTTGAAAGGTGCTGGATATGCGATAAACACCATTGCCAAGTTTATGAAGATTTTTCGTCGATTCGTCAATCTCGCTATCGATGAGGAACTGATGACGGTATATCCTTTTCGCAAATATCATATCAAGACTGAGAATGTGCAGAAGCAATCGTTGACAGAGAGAGAACTGAGGCGGATAGAAGATAAGGAGGAGAAGGAAGACTTGACAGAAGAGAGAGAAAGGTGATTAAAGGTTTTCTATTCAGCATCTATTCAGGTCTTCGTTTCTCGGATATTATACAAGTAACCAAGCAAAGACATCAAGAACATATATCGGAACAAGTGGGTTGTAATGCGAATGCAGAAGACAGACCACGAGGTGCGAATACCTATCTCTAAGATGTTTGAGGAAAGGTTGCTGCGCATGGTGCAAGAGAACAAAAACCACTACTGGTAAGCTGTTTCAACTACCTTGTAACGCACGCTGCAATTTGGTACTGAAGCGTGTGCTTAAGCGGTTCAATATACATAGGCACATTACTTTTCATTGCGCCAGGCATACGTGCGCTACTGTGCTACTGAGTAAGGGTGTGAGTCTTCCGATTATACAACATATATTAGGGCATCAGAGCATCAAGACAACTGCAGGTGTATTCAGCGGTGAAAGACACAACGATCAATAAAGAGATACGAAGAGCGTTTAGGTGAGGGTTCCATCGGGACTATGTTTAGAGGTGGGTCGTTTTGAATCGCTGAAAGAACTTGGTATGTTTGGAGCTGTCGAGCTGAGTAAGGAAGCCTTCAAAAATACAACAGTAAAAGAGTCTATTGTTATACCTGAAGGTTGCACGAACGTAGCGACAGGAGCCTTTGATAATGCCACAGTAGAGAACGATAGAGCTACCTCTGCTGTATCTTTTCTCTCGGGTACTTGCTTTCACGAAGTCACGTATCGACAATCTGATTTTTCCATGGAACTCAGCCCCTCGAATATTTGGATATTGGGAGTTCTTTGAGCGAAGATAAAACACATATATGTTCCTGATAAAAGTGTAGATTCTTATCGTTCTGCTAATCTCTCACCATGGTTAGAATATGAACCGCTTAGTGAGTATCAAGACTGATACTCACTCATAGGATGCAATCGAGATAGATGAGGGAAGTTTTTCCACGCTTCTTTGTATCTTGACAACGCTGTATCTGGTACATATATCTTTAAATCCGTAGGTATATGATTGTAAGTGTTTACATTGAAAAACTTCTGTCAGTGAATGGTATTTCGCTACAAATTACCACTATTTTAATGTTTCACTTCCAGAGGAAAGTTCGATATCCATGAGATTTAACCGTGGATGGAATCCATACCTCTTTTTAGATTAGGTATATTTCTAAAACTATCAGCGTCTAAATGCTCAATTTTGAAAATGGACGTAATGCTTTTTAAACTTACAATCTTATTTTGTTAAATAGAAGTCTCGATGGATTAAAACAGTATCTAAACACCGTTTTTAATCCCATCGGGACCATCTTTCAAAATAATACTAAAATCAAATCATTTGATGAATTAGCTAAATTCAAAGGCTCGCTCCTTCGTGGAGGAATGTTTGAAGGATGCCCAATCTTCAATTCGTCTCGGTCCCTTACACAACTGCTTCCTTGTTTAACGACAATGTATCATCTTATAAGCGTATTCTATTAAAAAGGGAATGGAGTCGAATTCCTGACGCTTTTATATGGGGGAGCGAAAAGAAAAATCTTCAATCAATTATATTAGAAAGTACGAATCCTCCTCAAACATCTGTTATCTGTGGTTTTTCTCACGGTAATCATACAACCAATTTTCCCTAAAATTTACGTTCCCGATGAGAGCCTTAATAAATATATAGAGGCTGCTGTTTGGAGGGATTATAAAGAGTCTCATCCACCCTTTAAGTGAGTATCAAGAGTGATACTCGCTTAGGGGACGTATGTTTGTAGAAATAAATCTTGTCATGTTGTTATCTGCTCTATATAATTCTAAAGAATCATCAGGGACATACAGTGTGAGCGCATGAATGCGTATGTTATACGAGCGGATACTAGGTGGTGTCTTCGCTCTGCATATTACAATACCTTTGTTCTTATCCATTGGATAACGTAAGAACTGTTGCCCTAAGTGCTTGATAGTAGAAGGCAAATCAAGGATTCTAACAGATGGGCAATACCCTATGCTGTTATCACCAAGTTCCTCAAGCCCTCCCAAAAATCTAACATCAAGTAAACCAGAACAATTAGCAAAGCTTCATGTAATCGCCTCACATTATGGAAGTATTGGAAATCATTTAGATTGGTGATATTACTATTAGTAGCAAATTCAGTCCCGATAGGATTAAAATGGTGTTTAGATACTGTTTAACTCCATCGGGACGATACATATACCTTCTGATAGGAAATTTAACGAACTGAAATGTTTTTCAGGCTGGAATCCTGCAACAGGGTAAAAACAAATGATATAGTGTTTTTGATGATGTAGTTGAGAAGTAACTATACCACAACATATAACACAAGTTAGTGTGGTTGGGCAAATAAAAATTTAGTTCAAGACCTCGTGCTCGATATTATTATAAGGTTTTTAGGACAAATGAAAGAAATAGGCTATTGAGCATTTCGATGATATAAAACAGAGAGGTGAAGTTTTTCTATTCTTCTTCCGACAGCCCACACCTCCTGTATTTCATGACGTATGGGTTGGAGAGACTTATCGTTCCTGTAAGGCTTTGTATGTTCCAGACGAAAGCATAGAAGCGTATAAGGCTGCAAAAATAAGCAATGTAAAAGAAATACTACCTCTTAGCGAGTATCATGAATGATACTTGCTCATAGGGAGTATCGCTTTTGCGAACTTGCTATAAAAAGGAACTTGTTTGTAAAGATCAACACTCTTGTCTGGAAACATATAGTGTCGTGTCTTTATTAGCATACCACAAGAAATATGCAGAAGGGTCTATGTTCTCAGGAGGAGTTTTGCATATAGTATAACTCGCTTCAAGGAAGGAGCTCCATTAATTACCATTCTGAAGGTAAAATCGTATATCCTTGCTCAATATAACGATTTCTTCTACAGCTGGACAGTTCATAAGCAATCCACCGCTTACCAACCTAAAGGGATTTTTGGATAAACAACACGTCTCAAACGCTTACAACCCCCTAACATTAGTGAAGTCAATACGTTCCCAATTATGGAGAAAAGTCAAGTCTAAATTATCTATAGAGTCTTTCCAACAAACACAGTCCCTGATGGAACTAACGGTCGCGGCTCTCCATAGAGAGCTCACCATCACCGTCCTTGTCCCAATTTTTCCACGCAAATACGCTTCACCTCTGGGTCTTCGAAGCGAATCCACCACTTAGCTATGTTCAATTTGAGTTTTGGATAGTGAGTCATCAACGCATCATAGGTGTCACGATACGCACCAGTGGTGAGGTTGATTGTACCGTCCAAGACAGGGTAAGGGTCGTTACCGTACTGACCTTCTGCATCGATACCTTGGTAGGTGCCATCGACTAACTGGGACAGCTTATCGAATGCACGCCCGTCCGTGAAGGTCTCATTGAATCCCGACACAGCGAACGTAGCGCAGAGCATGAGGAACTTGCCTCGACTTGCGCATCCATGATGTCGATGAGTTGCTTGACAGGCTGGAGATTGTCGCAACCGCTGACGAAGTAACTCATCACGTTCGGTGCGCACGCTTCAGTGTTGCAGTGCTCGTTCGTGAGGCGGTCGAGGTTCTTGAGTTCGACGTAGGACGTGGTGGCTGGATAATCGACTTCCTCAAGCGCACCACCATCCGCAAAGTGAGCCTCTGTGAGGATGAGCCACCAGCGAGGAAACGACGCAGACGGAAGTTACTGCGCATATCAAGTGCACCGCCCAGTGTAGATATATTCTGAATGTCTATCTCCTCTAATGACACCGTATTGTCAAGCGTAAGCGAAGAGATAAGTATCTTCACCTTCTCCTCATTCTCATCACCAAGTTTCAGACGCTTCAATCGCTTACCAATGATAGAGAGTGCACCATTGATTACATACGAACCCAATCGCCTATATCGAGCAGGTAGTCTGCTGACTTGACAGACAGTCGCTGGTCGGACGTGCCGTTAATATCTACGACTATCTCACACGGCTTACCAGCATCCGTGCGAGCACCACGCATGATTGTGGTACCGTATGCGATTGTAGGGTACAGCTTCATTGCAGGAGTCAAGCGTAATGTAATAGAGTTAGTCGTAGCGTCCGCCTGTGCAGAGGTACGAACAGTAATTGCACCTTCAGCAGTCTTTTGCATCGTACTCACCAAAGGAATACTTAGACATAAGGTATTGATGCGCTTCTTCACCCAAGCAACCTCAGGCGACTTACCATCACCGAGCGACTGACCCAGTGGGTCGGTGTCGTTAGTGTACTTACCTTGCAGCATAGCGAGCTTCATTTTTTTCATACATCTTGCCATCCTCATTGTAGAGCATTGATGAAGTTATCAATTACAGAGAAGTAATACTTTCAAAAACGCAAAGAGCTTCTGCTGGTGTGTACCTTTCTGTAGCCCTCCAAGTTCCTCCATCTTCGCAAGCATACGACGCATCATCTGCGCACGCTCCTCGGGGTATGCTTGTTCCATCAAGTTCCATAACACGGATTTCTCACCATTCCATACTGGTGTGCCGTCCTCGTAGGTGTCGTGATATTCTACATGGTAAGGCTTTTTCATCAAACCTTGATTGATGACCGTTAAGATTGTATCAAGGTCATCCTGTCGGAACTTCCATTTACTCTTTGCCATTTCTATTCTTTTGTTAAAGTTATACGGATAAATGTTTTTCGCACAGTTATCCGTCGCTGCTGTTGTTTCTACGTATAATTGATGATAGAGCAGATCCATTATATCCCAGTATATGCCTGCTCGGCACGGAACTTCTGAATGCGTGCTGACTTGAATAACTCATTGAGCTGGGCTGCGTCACTAACTGAGCTAAACATCGTTTCAGTTAGTCCGTACTTATCTCCGACCAACTGCTGACGAAGATTTACAACCGACACACCGCTATCGAGTGTTGAAGGACAGAACTTCTTATACAAGCTATCGTAATAGTATAGGTTGTACTGATTAGGGTCGCCTTCCTTCGCAATCCAATACTCAATGTGGGTCGAGTGTGGATCAGCATTCAGTTCTTCAAGTGTACCATTGAAAGGCTCAATGAAGGTATTGCACGAATATACGATGTTATAAGCTGTGATATAGGATTCAACGAGTCGCTCTGCTCGCTGACGGGTCTCATTGTCTGCTGTTGTCTTATCATCGGCAGGGAGGTCAGCGTAATCCAAATCCAGCAGTTCTCCCAAGAGAGTTCAGAGACTTGGTACTGATACGCTTCCTCCTCCGCATTATAGCGGATGCGTCGTTTGTCCCAAGGCACTTGGAAGAGTGTCAAGCGTGGCGAGTTATCAGAGCCTTCGATAGATAAGAGGTCGGGGAAAAGGTCCTTGTCATATCCGAAGGTGGCTGCATCACCTTTATCTGGACCAATCGTAAACAGACCGACAAACTTGTATGTAACAGTACCGTCTTCTGCGGTCTGTTTCTCAAATCCAACGAATGTCTCTTGGTAAATAGACACACGTGCTTCGCTATCCTGCTCGATACCCTCATTGGTTAATCCAACCGCCTTCCATAGGTCGGTATATGAGTTTACAGAACCTAACTTGTGGTATTGCATTGAAGAAGCGATGTTCTTTTTCGCTGTCAATTTAGAAATCTTAGGAATGTTCTTAAAGAGCTCAAATTTCTTCTGCGCTGTCTGACCATCCTCATATACGATAGTCGTATCTTTCGCTACCTTTGCCTTCCAATTCCATAGGTAGTAAAGCATAGAGGATGTACCCTGCCCTTGCAGTTGGAGATTCGTAATTGTCAAGCGGTTAAGGTCTCGTATTGCCATCTTTCGGATATATCTCAAGCGTACCCTTAGGACGATATGACTTACCATATTCATACGCTGGGAGTGGCTTTATCAAAGGTAAAGACGTTCACCTTGCCACGGACCTTATCAAAGTCTACTGTGGTACCGAGCGTGTCATAGATGTCATTATCCAATTTCTCGGCACTCTTCTCTCCTACGGTTGACAAGGCATTGATATAGTCTTGATGTACGTTGGCAGCATCCATTGCGCTGTCATATATGCGAATAGAGTACAAATCAACATCAGCTTTATCTGAACCTATAACAATGTCACCGCCTGAACCTATCTGCATCGAATCCGTAAGCAAGCAAGCGAACTTACGAGCTTCAATACCGTCAATGTAGAGGTAGACGAGATTTAGATAGTAAGTATTTCCATTCAGTACGTAAGTGTACTTCTTAGGACTAATCACGAGTGCCAGGCGAATACGCACACCGTCATCTGTACTCATCGCCTGTACATCAGGATTACGCTCGCTACGAGTTGCAAACATAATAGAAGATGGCTTCACTTTTAAGACCGATATACCCCTTCTGATAAGGCATAGCGATAGAGATACACTCTGTATCGTAATCAGATGTATTGTTAATCTGATAGTCTATTTCGATAGTTTTGCCACTTTGAGCGCCTTCCTTCTCAAAATGGCTTGTAATCGATAGTAAGGCGAGAACCTGCGAGCAGTCGTAATGCGTGCGCCTTCATCGTCCGTCACCCATCCGTCACGTGAGAAGGCAACGCTCTGCCACTCAGCACCGATATGAGCTGAATTGATAAGATTGCGGAGGACATTGCGGTCGGTATCGGTGTTGTTTCTGTTCTTTGCATTGAAATAGAATACTGCTCCAGCTGTTGCAGAGTAACCTTGTGAGTTATCTACAGGGAATGGAATTGCATCACGCAAGCGCACCCTCATCTGTTGGGTGAGTTCTGAATCCGATGAGTGCCGTAAAATCAGAGTTATCGATTGTCTCGACTTCAAGCGAAAGGGTGTATTGCATCTTGGTTTGTGTCAGCGTATTCTCTGAGACATTCTCTTGAAGCACCTCGTTATCTTTCTTCATCAAGATTGAGAGTGGTGTCGTTACCGCCTTGCCGTCATATACCGCATATTCCAAAAACCTTGTTTTCATACCAGTTAAGCTGTTTCTCTGCCTTATTATTCACGACTACCATCTTCACTGCCTCGTTATTAGCAACCGCCATGAAGTCGTAACCAACGGGCTGCGTCTGTACCGTGTTATCGTCGTTCGATAGCCAAGCTGAGAGATGGAAGATACCCGTCTTGTTCGTGAAAGGAATGGTGTATGCCACAGGCGATGACGTGTAAGTAGCCGTTCCAAACTGGCGTTCATACGTCTGCTCATAGCCCTCTCCCGTCACTTTCACGTGCAAGGTCTTTGAAATATTACCGCTGATGTAACACGGCAAGACAATATCACCTTTGATAAGCCTTCCACCAGTTAAACTCGGAGATAGAGAGGAAGAGCGCAGACAGCGTGATTGAATACACCAACGCAGGGGAGGTCTGCCCTGTTACCTCACCCGTAATCTTCACCATTATGTTATTCTGTCCTGACTCGAGGAACTTGAACACATCCACCGTGGTAATCGTATTAGATTGGCATCTACCACGTGCCTTACTCACGAACGTTCCATCTCCAGCCTTAGCGAATATCTCATACGTTCCCCACTCACCCGTATCGATGAAATCGCTCTGTCCAACATCCTTTGTGCGTGATACGAACATAAAGCGTATTTGGCATTCGCCCGAAGACTTAGACGCTGACAATGTAGCGGATGGCAACTGGCTGGCAGCACGCAGAAAGTACAGTATCGTCTGCTGACCTCCACCTTGCCCAATAGGGAAGCTCTGACAGCTTCATTGGGAACCCACTCTTCACTATTCCACACGAGTACGCAGGTTTCAGACGTAAGCGAATCCACCTCCACACTTACGTTTGAAATCTGTCCGAGTGTAGGGCGGTTCTTTGCAATCGTCTCTTCACACGTTCCTCCTCGGAGTTCTGTGCGTCGATTAACTCGTTAACCTTTTTCGGGCAACTTGTTAAACTCATCAGCGGTCAATCGTCCGCCAGTCTGTCTGCGTTCTAAGTAAAGTTTTTCATCGCCATAATTATGATAGCTTAAAAGGAAAGGAGTATGTAAATCCGTTGTTGCCTTTCAATCTGAACGCCGTGCGCCAACGAGAGAGCATGACAGACTATATCCTGCAGTAGCTTTGGATGGGCGGACTACAAAGTTCTCGCCAGTCGCATCCTCAATGCTACGGACGGAAGCCTGCGTAAAAACGCCGTCAACAGTACGACTTTCGGTGATATGTAATGTGATATGTTTCATCATAAGTACCCACTCTCAGCCCCTCCCCAAGGGAGGGGAGACTGGTTAGTGGTGTTGCTTGTTGTTACGTTTGTTATTATACATTGTTTTACCTTTTACCTTTAATCCCCACTAAGTACTATCCAATCCCTCCCTCGGGAGGGGTTAGGTGGGTTTCCCTCCCTTGGGGAGGGAGGGGGATGTTACCCTACCACGGATCCTACCCTCCCTCTTTCTCCTCCTTTAATTTTTGTTATTTCAATCCCTGTCCGTAGTCAATGATATTGCCTCGCCATATCACACGATACTCAAATTGGGGAGTTATGGGCAACATAGTCCCTGATTTATACTGATGGTTGTAACTTTCAACGTATAGAATTTCAGCTGACTGATCAACTGCTATCGTCTTGCTTTTGTCCCTCCATAACTGGTACAACCATATTCTTAATGTCAAGATTGGGACATCAACCTCCACTCGGATATTGTCTCCGAACGTGCTACTTTCAAATCCTGTATTGCGCACATAGAGTGTGAAGCTGAACGAAGCCGAAAGATACACACCATCACCCGCCTCCTTGACAGACATTAGGCACGCATGCTGTGCGTATGCCGTAATATCCGTTGGAAGAACGATGCCATTGCGGTTCAATCGTAACATAGTGTTACCCTCTTTATCCTTAATTATGAGATTAGCCCGCCCGTCAATGATACCATATTCTATTCTGTCCATCGTTCCTTGCGCTATCAATACGTAGCGCGTCGATTGTACCATCAGCATTGAATACGGCTGATTCCGTTCCGTCAGCGGCTTGTATGCGGGTCTTGTTCGCAACCAAAGTAAGCGTACTACTCTCGCCATCAAGATGAAGTCCCACAGATTCCATGTCTGTTCGCAAATCACGCACAAAGGCATCAATCGTCTTATCACCTATTTTCAGCTGTGCCTCAAATTTCTTCGTGGTGAACTCTGCGCCGAAGCCCAATCGTCGATATCGAACTTCTCGTCCTTGCCACGTGATTTCGCACATACCAGCAAGTCGTTCTTATATTTGTCGCCGAACGTAGCTTGGCTCCACTGGTCGCCCTTATCATACGGTGGTACTGGCTGGGCTTGCACAAACATCCTGCGCTTGCCGTCCGCCGTATCTTGTGCTCGTTTCGCTGCCTCAAGCGACTTCAACACGTCAGCGTCGGTTATTTCATTCCAAGAGTATGTGTTATCAGGATTCTTCTCAAATGAATACGCCCGACCACCACCTGTCTCTGCGTAACTTCTATTATAATAGATGTCATGTAGGTGCATTTCTTTTCGTTGCTTCATCCGCCCACTCACTGGCAGGTTCTGTTGAGGCTGTCGGCACAGCATCACCAAACCATATTACAATTTGCTTGTCCGCCTGATCCTGCACAGCGTTTAAGTTGTGATTTCAAAGAGGCGATGTACTCCTCCATCGGCATATCGTTCCCATGCTCATCCGTCACCATCCACCAAGAGCCTTCTGTCGGGCTCATTTGAATCTTTGGTTTAGGCATTGAGAACGAATTAATGCCCACATACATACGATAGTAAGGTGAGCCTGTCCCTGCCGCTGCCTGAATGATAGCGTGCTGACGTGCGGGATTAGTCTTGTTGCCCAATGTTGACACCTCATCACCCATGCGCGGTTCGTCGCTTCCGCTTGCATAGTCTTCTGCATTCGTGTTATCGCAGATGTCCACATAATCAGTACCGAGCCCGAAGACACGTCGATGCCAATAGTGGTTAGAGAGCTTACCTTGCTGATTGACTAGTTGAATGTCTCACAATAAAGCATAATCGTCCATACCCATTGTGTTGCTTTACCCTGCGCCCTTCACCGTCCTGTCGAGGTGAAGTAGCATCTCCAACCGCCCTCGATCTTCTCAACTTTTTGAGATAGTAAAAGCTACCAGGGAATTGACCACCTTTACCATTGATATGTGTCGACTCTCATCAGCTCGCATCTCTTCTGCTGTCAGTCGCTTACGCACGTGGACGTAATCACCTCAATGTGATAGTTTCCTTGTTCATCAGCGTATATGCCCGCACCCGTCGAGTCCTTGATATAGTTACCGATGAGTATGCGTGAGAGCAGTGCCACGCCGTCAGCATTAATTGCAAACTGCCCATTTACTCCCAATCCAATACCCTTGAGGAAGGTGATGAGCTGCTGCAGCCACGTCTTCTTCCTTCTTGCTTAGGAACCCTTTTGCGAACGACGCAGAAAAAGAGATTGGTGTCGGTCGGTAGTGTAGATTCCCCGCTTCGTATGATATCCGGCACAGCACCGAGAGCAGACATTGCGTAACTCTTTGCCTCGTTAATGCTATCATTAATGCGAGTCATGCCGCCCGTACTTGTGGCATCGCTGATTTCAAGATTCATCTGGCTGGGTAGCGTCACACTTCGACTAATGCGAGTGATGCGACTGCTGCGAAAACCTGCTTCGGGGAAGTATTGCAGGCTCTCCAGTCGTATTCTCCGCCCGATATAGAGTTGCACCGATTGCGTTCTATCCAGACATGATGCGTCGGACATTTATACACCGACGTGTCGATGCAATGCTTGGCATTGAATGCTTCCACCGCTGCGAGGAACTCCTGTTCAGCTAATCCGTAATACTCATCGGGCATACGGATATTCCAAAGAATGTACTTTATCACCAGGCTTCGGAATGAGCAGTCCACCTGGCAGTCGCATATCGTCATTATAAGGCCAGGTGGTGATGATTTCAAACTCTCGTTCCTCGGCATGGTAGTTCACTTCAAAGTCTCTGCTGTTGAGCTCGCCACTCTGGAACACCACATGCTTTACCAGTCCTGCCAGTTCATATTTATTCGGGTTGAAAGGTAGGTCTTTATCTTTGAACCAGTATATTTTGAAAGGTTTACCTTCGTTGTCCTTTACCGATGATTCCCTCACTTCGCTCACCGTACCGATGCGACGCGGATAGATGTCAGCAAAGGCGGCCTCTTCATAATGATGAAAGACACCATACTTCTCTACATTCATATCCACATATTTCTGACCATTCGGCAACTGAAGACGTACAGCCCCATATTTCTCACGGTCGATATTGCGCGAGCTACCCATTGGAAACAATCGTGTATAAAACTTCACACCATCAGCCGTATCGCGTTCAAGCTGCGTGATTCTCTCTGGATAACGCAGTGTGAGTTCCTCGCCATGCTCGCACCTACAGACGTTCACCGTCTGTCCCTCCACCCACCATTCTGTCTTGGCAGCTTCGGCAACCTTGCGCAGAGCCTCGTCACAATAAGTTCCGCTGTAGTCTATAGTCAGGTTCTCGGTTGCAATGACACTACCCATCTTCCACTCTGTTGAACTCATTCCAGCATTGATACAGCTGACTATGAGCCGCACATGCTCTGCAGCTGGAGCAGTAAGCGTGAATACCGCTTCGTTCTCGCCATCAGGATTCTTCAGCACCAACAACCGCTTGATAAGACTTTCTATACCATAGAATTTCAAATCGTAGCTCCATTCACTCTCACTCTTCTGTGTCGGCAGATAGCGTTCCTGCAGCCAGTAGCGTTCACCCCTCACCCGCACCAGTCGTTTACGTCGAGCTGCACGAAACTCATGATGTACGAATGAAAGGGAAAGCAGGTTGTCGCCGCCAAGAGTTTTATCTTGTTGACTGTTATTGCCTGGTTCTATTTGGCACTTCAAATTATTGTCGCTCCCGTATATTTTAATCATCTTGGTAGGTTATAAAAAAATAAACTTATCGTTTATGCATCGTAACTCTATCACTTTTAATGCGTAAACTTATCGTTTACTATCGCTAAGTGATAGGTTTACGAATCGCATAGTAATTGCTCACTGATAAAATGCTGTTAGAATACTGATTAAACACCATTAGAATGAGGAGACTGGTTCACGAAATTTCACCTTGAAGGCTCCGCATTGCTGTCCAGCCGACCATAGGTTGCTGATAGCCGTAAAACCGCTTGGGAACTGATCGACAAACATACGCATTTCTAAATTTAGCGTAGGAAATCGGAAGTTTAACCACCCTTTATTGCCTTGCTTCAAAAAGTGAACGAAATCAGTGTAACGTCTGATGAACTCACTTGATGTGCTGGCACTAACGGCAAAATGAAGTGTTACGTCTCTCCCTTCAGTCTTCGGACGCAGGTCATCGCTATACTCTTCACCATGTTGCTCACGTATATTAACAGCAACATTCGTCTTTTGTCTTTGCAGGTGCGAGCAGTGCATTGAGATTCTCGTGTCCGCCTTTTCTGCTCCTCACGCAGGAAAGCTTTTGTAAGTTGTCCAGATGTCAGTGTCATTGATAAACACCTGCCCTGATAATATATGTTCTGCCATAAGTTTATCTCATTTTTTTATTCCGTCACGTTTCATTGCTTTTTATATCTTCTGATATATCTTTCAAATGCTTGCAATAGGACGTGTTCTCAACCAGTTCTGCAAGACAGTCGGAAGCCGAAGCCCATCGCTCTGCTATCTTAGCGAGCAGGTTGTCCATGCTTGCCCAGTGAAGCTGTCCACTGGTAAAGAGCCCTTCCAGTTTCGTTCCTTGGTCTTGTGTCATCGTCTCAAAAAGCACCGCTTTGCCCTGTTTGCTGCGTTCCTTCAGAAGGGTCAATGCCAGCAGATCGTAAGCAGCATTTCGCTCAGCCTGCATATCATTGACTATCTTGGTGTACATATTTCTTAGGCTCGGCTTCACCTTTGGAGAGTCCGTCCTTCATTGCATTGGCAAAGTTATTGTACCATGCCCGAAGTCTATCGCCATATTTTTCCGACTGCATCCAGTTCAGAATAGCATTCTCAAACATCTCGTCGACACTCTTCAGTATCTCACGATTGCTATTCTTTACGTCCTTCACCAGTGATACTAATGAGTTGCGGGCAGAATCGAAACCAACGTCAGTCAACTTCTCACGATAGGAGTCTTCAATCTTCTCCAGTCGCTCAATAACCGATGTAATCGTCCATGAACTGCGCACGCGTCCTTATATCCATCGTTAGCAAAAGATCCTTGAGGTGGCTGTATTCACTTGTGAGTTTCGTTGCGACCTCATACATTTCCTTGCTTGATAGTGTCCACACATCAGCAAAGCACCTCGCACGTTTTTACCCAGCAGTTTTACTGATAGCATCCCACTCGCTATTTCTCATGCCTTCGTTAATCTTTATAGTTCGAGCTGTGGTGTCCATCAGTCCATGCTTTATACCAATGTCCATTTGTGTATGCAGCACCACTACGTGCCATACTTTCACGTGCATTGCGCTCCAAAGCCTCTATGTTCCGCTTCTGCTGTTCGTACAGGCTGCCAGCATCACTCATTTTCGATTTACTAAGCTCATCGGTGAGATTGTCAATAGCCTGTTTCAAAATCAGCATTACTTTCGGTGAGCTTTTCAGGGTCGCGCTCCAAGTTCTTATCGCTATCGCCATCTCCCAACAGACTGGTCAATTTACTGAATCCACCAAACGATACAGTGTCAAGTATATGATTAAGGTGCTCCATCAGATTACCTAAAGGTTTTTGTGATAATCTCTCCACTGAACACGTCATCTAATATCTTCTCGACTGCTCCAAGTATAGTATCTTGAAGACTTGTGACAATACCACTGATACCATTCTGCGCAATAGCATCGAATATACCGAGGACAGCACTGATAACTTCGCCCATCATGCCCGTATCACCGAGAGCTGTTGAGAGAGCTTTTTGCTTACGCCGCTGTCTTTCCCAAACAGAGACTGAAACCCTTTTTGCAAGTGCATTGCCTGACAGTCTTTGTGGTCTCACTGCCACCAAAGAGTTTGTCAAGCTGCATTAGCGCACCACCCAGGCCTTTGAGCGACCCACTTGTAAGTCCACTAATAGCACTCTCCAGTCCTTCGAACATTCCCTTGGCTCTGTCAGCACTTGCTTTCAGGCTTTCAGTTGCTTCGTTGGCTGTCTGACTATATGTTGCGACAGCTGTGCTTGCTGCATCCTGTTCAGCTACCAAGCGGTTTACTTCCGTTTGCCAGCGTTCCATATCCTCGGTGTTCCCTTCGGCTTGTGCCAGTTCAAGTTTCTCACGTGCATTTTTCAGACTTTCGGTAGTCTCTTCATATACGTGGCGTTCCACTTCTTGTGCAGTGATGAGCTTCTCCATAGCAGCCTGATAAGCCTCCATGTCATTGCTAACCTTACGAAAGATGTCGCCGTCCCATACGGCAGAACTTTGTTCAAGGCGATGGATCAGTTCAAATACTGCCGACTGGTCTTGGATACTACTACTCTTAAACTCTTTGCTCTCGGTTATCTTTCGCAGCTTACCGAGTAGCGGGTCAAGTTCAGACTTAAAGATTGCACCGAACTCACCAAATGCACTCGTCCCCAATCAATACGCTTTGTTTGATAGCATCAACGTCAACCTTACTCTGTGCTGTGTTGCGTTCAGCTATCAGTTTCTGCCGTTCCCTTCGCTTGTCGCTTTCTTTATCTTCTCGGCGTATTCCTCTGCTATAGCTAATTTCTGCTGGTTAAAAGAGCCATACTTTTTAGATAGTCGCGCATTGCCTGACGGTCGGCAGAGAATACATCAGAACGTTTCTTGAGGAAGTCTTGCTTAGTAGCTACCTCTTGTGCTTTCTTGTTTTCCTCCTCCTCTTTAGTATAAGCAAATCGGCTATCAGCAGGATTCGCATGAAATACTTTTCCCTTATTCACAGGGTTAGCCTCCCAAGCCTTTTTGTGCGGCTTCTATCTTGCTCTTCTTTATATCCTCATAATTCCGTTTTATCTTTTTCCTTCTCCTTGTCGAAGTCGAGTTGTATCTGTGCAAGTGTCTTCTTAGAACCCTCTTGCATGGCATCAATCCGTGCCTGCCGTGTTTCCAGTTCCAAATCCTTTTTGCAGCACGCTCGCCGCTCCTCTTTTTGCTCTTCAAGTATTTCTTGATAGCGAGCTTGCTGCCGAGCTATTTCCTCCTTTTGAAGGACCTTTCTTCTTCTCTTTTTCTTTTTACTCTTTTTCCTGTTTTCGTTAAAAATTGTCTCGGCATATCCCCCTTTATGCGCAGAGAGCTTTTGCCGTCAGTTTACCAATCTGACTATTATAGTCAGCCCAAGCCTTCGTACCATATACCTCCATCACGCTTCTTCTTCAAATCCTGAAGGCGTTTCTCCATATCAGCATCAGAACCCGCTGTCAGTGCCTTTGGGATAAGGTTGTTGATGTCATAAGAAGTCCTTTCAGCTCTAATAGGCGTGAATTATCAGTCTCTACTTTAACCTCCTTAGCATTGATGTTATCTATCTCCGCTTGAACACTCTGCATCTTTTTCGACCAGTTGTTCGTAATTCATTTGGTCAATAGCTTCGTTGGTAGTGTCTTCGTGTCGATAGTAGCACTGGCTATACCTTCCAGCTGTGCCTGCGTTCGCTCCAATTCACCGTATGAAGAACTGAATCCACGAGCAGAGGTTTCCACATAGTCGTAGAGATTGTCGTGAAAGCCTCAATTTCCTTATCTGTGACGCCCAATGTACGCAAAGATATTTTCGATGGAATCTACTTCCTCCTGAACTGCCTTTGTTCCATCTTCTTGAGACTTGGCAAATGCAGCAGATATGTCAGCAAAGATGACTCATCACCTCCGTTGAAATCATATTCCATGTGGCAGAGGTAACAGAACGTAGCTTTTCACTGGCAACATCGACGGACTTGTTAACCATTATTGAGACACCTTCTGGTGTTGTCTCTACGGCTTCACGTATTTCTTTATGCGTTGCATCTTTAGCTTTCTCCAGCAAACTCATCCATGGCTTCCTTTTCAGCATTCATGGCATCCTCATTCGCCTTTGCTGCAGCCTCGGCAAGTGTCTTCTGCTGCCTGCTTACGAATAGCCTCTGTCAGCTCTTCATACTTCTTTTTCTGCTCTGTTAGGGTGTCATTGAGTGAAAGTTGATGAGTATTATATTCTTTTGCAAGTGAATTGATACTATCAAGGGCAGACTGATAAGTCTTCGATCCTTTTTCAACATTGGAAAGGGTGGCATAATAAGCATCTAATCATGCGACTGCTCCTGCATCACTTTCTCGCGGAACCGACTGGCTGCGTCAGTCACTGTTCCGTTTCAGAAGTGAACATGGAGAGTAGTCCTATAATCGAAGTGATAGCAACCAGAGCGAGTCCGAAAGGATTAGACATGAAAGGCGCTTTTCAGACTTTGCATAGGCTGTGGTTGCCATACGTGTGGCTGCAGCCCAAAGCCCTGTAGCACGTGTGTTGGCATTCTTTTGGATTGTGTCAACCTGTGTTTGGAAAAGTTGACAAACGTGTGGCAGCTGTCTCCTTCACAGTTGCTGCCGTTGCAACATTCGCACGTGCCGCCTGCAAGTTGCGTGCTCGCTGAATTTGCTTCCAAAGCGACCGTGTTCAATTCTAACTCCGCTGCTTCAATAGCCTCGCCATTTCCAGTTTGTAAAAGACAGCTTCTATTGTTCTTGTGTCTGCAGCAACTGCCTCGTTCGCAGCATCAACCTGTAAGGATGCTGCGAGCTGCCAGACTTGCAGCTTCATTGTACTGCCTCTGCTACAGCCACCTTAGTACGTAGCTCGTTTTCCATAGCAGCTACTTCGCCATCAATAGCCGCTTTATTTTCAGCCTTTGCAGCTGTATTTGCCCTGTGTTGCTAACGTGTCGCCATTGATTGCATCAGAGTTAAGTGTTTCCTATACTTTCCAACAAGCTCTTGCAGTTCGTTTACACGGTCGGCTTCTATTGCGGTCTTCTGCTGACTGATGATATTCTGTAGTGCCTGTACAGCCATCAACGTTCCCTTTGTATTCGCCGTAAGCAGCTACGACCGTAAGGATAGCCTTGACCCAACTTGTCGTAGTTCTTTACAGCCAGTGTTGCAAGGTCAATCCCCGCATGATGAAACCTTCGCTACTTTCTCCCATGTCATTCATAGCATCTTGCCATGCACCCTCAAGGTTACTAATAGCTCCCTTCATACCCTTACTCTGCTTCTCAAGCATTCCATGGAACTTACCGCCCTCACCTGTTGCCGAGGCAAAGGCATCAGCAACCATGTCAACGCTGATTTTTCCCGTCTGTCATTTCCTCGCTTCAACACATCCATGCTCTTACCTGTCTTCTCGATATTACGACGAGCGGATTGAATCCAGCATTAATCATCTGCAACAGGTCTTGTCCCATCAGTTTTCCTGTAGAACTCATCTGCGCAAAGGCAAGTGTAAGGGAATTGAACTTCGAGAGTCACCCATAGAGATATCACCTATCTGACGAGAGGATAGGCATCACTTTCTCTACTTCAATATTAAAACCTAATAAAGTTTGCGCACCTTTTGCAAGGTCGTCATCATCAGTGGTGTACTGGCGGCATATTCCTTGATATCACCAAACAGCTTATCACCATTAGTTTTACCGCTAGGGTCTCAAAAGATATCTGAAGGCTCTCAATCTCGCCACGTACATCAATTATCTTCTTGACAAATTCTGCACCTGATCGACAGCGAATAGTCCACCAATAGTATTACGCAGACCACGAAGCCGACCGTCAGCAGCATCTGCTTCACCGCCGACTTCCTGCATACCCTGTTTAAGGTTGCCTTTCATTAAGAACTCTATTTCAACCGCCTTCATCTTTTGCTTTGAGGTTTTTAAGTTAGATTACTCTGAAAGAAACTTAGAACATCGTCTGCTGGGGTTCCCTCTTCTTCGGTACGCATGTTCGATTTCTTCTTTTGACGTAGCGTGGTGCATCTGCAAGCATCATCATCAATGTCTGATAGTTTTCACGCCGTTAAGAAATGTACTCTCGGCTCCAACCTGTGGCATTTGCGATTTGCCACACCAGACCAAAGGGGCTATGACTTCCTTCATACTCGGTTGCTAACTCCCTTCTTTCGTTGGCTCAGACGCGCTTCATCGGATTCGTCATCTCGGCTGATCTGATAATATTCGTAAAACTTTCAGTGCCTAACAGTAGGACGAACTTCATCATCGCTACTTGCAAATAGAGGTTGTCGACCATGTGACGCAGTACCCATGAAACAATCCATACGGGTTTCCACCATTTGCCACACATCGTCTGTGCCACCATGTCAGCCACCGTTTTACCACATGCCTGCAATGAAACGCATCTGTGCTTCTTTGTCAAGCGTCTCCAGCTCTTTATAAGTTGTACCTAAACTCAAGTAGAGTCGGGCAATCTTGATTTGCGTGCTTAGCCTTGGGCGACGCATTGCCATTCGAAGCATCAAAGCTTCTTGCGAAAGGTAGCTTTTAATAGGTTTCAGAGGCACCGATACCCCTACGTCAGCAGGGCCTCCGATGCCTCTTGTTGAACTTTCCGCTCATCCATAGTCCGTCATCCTTTATCCTGCAGGAATATCGATGATAGAGATGGTGCTGTGCCATCAGCAGGTTTTCATCACCTTCAACTGGCATTCAATCTTTGAGACCTCTGTCAGCGTCAGCTTACCACCGAGGTTCGATAGCAACACTGCGTCCGGAATCTTGATACGCTTTCCGCTTGGTGTGTCGATGAGGCACTCTCCGCTAAGTTGTAACAAGTCCGTTGGAGCCTTCCTGCCAGTCGCTGCTGACTTGCCACCAAGTAAAGCACGCCACATGTTCTCATAGTTGAGCTGAATCATGTTGAACTTTTGGCTCAACCGTACTATTCTTCTGCACCAATGTCAACACGGGGGCATCTGGCACCTGCTCGGCATCTACATCAACACCTCTGGAGCCTTGCCGCCCACCTCCGAAGCTGTCTTTTTCGATGTAACCAACCGTTTTTGCCAGCAAAGGTCATCTTGCTAAGACCATACAAAAATCTTTATTTGCCATATATTCTTCGTTTTATAAATGAAATGATTGTTCTTATTTTCGATAAGATAAAGCCCGTTAAAATCCTGATTAAAAAGTCATTTGAACGCCACTTGAATGCTGCTGAATGATGCCGTTTCTTTCTGTTCTTTCAGCTGCGATTGGTCTGCTGTGCCGCTGACGGGCAAGACGCTTTTTAAGAACGCTGACCGTCTTCGATAGCTGCATGGCAACGAGTTCCAGCGAGTCGCAATTGGCTTCGATGATGATTTCCGCCTGGTTCTGACAGCTTCGCTCTGTTCCGCCTGCCTTGCTGTCTTGGCTTGTGGCCACGACTGACCTTCCAGACTTGCTTGTCCCTGCCTTGCCGTGTAGCTCGCTCCGAGAGGCAGCAGGCGCAGTGTGTCCAGATTGAGTGATTAGACTCACTGCCGACATTGGCTACCTTCACGGGTTGCATCTGCAGTGTGCTGATGTTCACCGCCTCGCTGTCGAGTAGTTCTGTGCTTTTGCTCTGACCTGTTTTCCCGTGTCAGCTTCTTCGTCGAGTGACAGCTCACCGCTGACAGGGCAATTAGCACGATGAGGACAAATCTGAATAGCCCTCGATAGCCCGGAGATAAGTGGTTAAGTCTGACGGGCATGACTGTTCTCAGTGCCGAGAGTTTCAATTTGCTCTTTGTTTCTTCATATTTCTTTTGAGTTTCAACTAATAGTGCAGAGATATCTTCATACATAGCCTTATAGGTGTCATGCACCTCCTTAGCCGTCTTGGCATCTCTCGTTTTCTTTTTCTGCAATCCAGGCAATGGCAGCACCTATACCCCTGAAGGGATTGCCCATTGCAGAATCTGGAACATAGTGTCTGCCATTGTCTTTTGAAACCTCATTTCCTGCCCCTCCCTCAAAAGGGAGGAGGAGAATGGTGTTGATTTATTGTTAGCTTGTTTTAAAGTTCTGTGATATCATCTCCCTTTGGGGAGGGGTTGGGGGAGAGGCATTTCGCGTACATCAAAACACGGACAAGCCTCGCTTGGGTTCAGTTCACGGTGTCCCACGATGCGCATCTGAGGAAGCGGCGATGGAAGTCCTGGACGTAATGCTGGAGAGCTTCACGCTGTGCCGTGGTGCGAGTGTCCTGGGCTTTTCCAGCTCTGTCGCAACCAATCCACACACACGATGTGTCGGCTCACAGCGTTGTAACCTGCAGCACCATTGGTAATTTCCCCACGGGTCAAATCCATTGCGTCCTCGTTGTTCTGAAATGTCGTTCCACACGACCATCTAAGGAACCATGTCCGTGTAACCCACCTGCTTCCAGCCCCGCCTCCTTGGCTTACAGGGCAGTATGCCAGCTGGCGTATCTCCGCAGCACTTACCTCACGTCCTTCTGGCGTGGCGGTGCAGTGATTACAAGGTACTTCAGAATTACCCATTAACCCTGGGGAGAGTAGATCAACAAATTCTGTTAGACCTCGATTGACAACGTCCTTAGCACGCTCCTCTTTTCGAACTCTAACTCTGTTCCTACCTCATAGCGAGAACAGAGGTGTCAAACTTATCAAGGAAATCTCTCTGTTACCTTTATAGTAAACCTTCTTTTACCCTCGTTCCCTCTTGCTTTAATTGTCTTTTCCATTTTGCTTATTTTTTAATAATTATACAATGTTTTTATCTCGTGAGCAAGGAACCTCGAGAAGGCGCTTTATCAAGAACAACGAACTCTTCTCCAAATGCGATATTAGTATCAGCCTCATCAACATCTTTGAAGAAATAGAGCTCACCATGTTGCTCACTCTGTCAATCTTGATGAATGCTCATCATCTTGTAGATCAACCGCAGCAAACAAATTTGATGTCATCGCATCAGGACTACATATGTCAGCTACGATGAGATCGTCAGCCGCCGCAAGAGTTTCAACTCTGAACATCCTTGTATCGCTTGATGTTGCGTGTCGTTTCGTCACGATTTTTGTAATCCCGAGAAGCAAGTCTCTTCATCGTACTTGTCGAAGTCAGTTTACGCTCATTAGGATACGCAAATTTGGATTCTCACGGATTGCAACAGGAATTACCTTGCGAATCGCTGCAAGACGCTCTGTCATCTTAGCTCGAACTCAGACTTTTGCATATGATAACGTCTGTATCCTTAGCTCTGAGTCAAGATACTCATTGAACAGGATCATCATCATTTCCTTTCTCACCATTCTACATAGTGGGTACTGAGCTCAAACTGAACTTGCTTTGAGAGAGCATCAAGAAGCTGATTCTGGACGTTTGGAGGAAGCCTGCTAAACACGAGGTCACCCTTCGGTTGAAAAAGGACGCCAGACACCTCGAATGTGCGGGTTGAATACAGTAAAAGCTATGAAATCTGACAGGCCTGCGCTTCCTCAGAGTAATCGAATCCTCCCTTGCTGTCACTCACCTGTGGATCTTCTTTCTGCCTTTGCAGCATCTTTTATTGGTGCGAAGTCGTGGAATGGAGATTTTCTAGCAACGTTTGAATAACATGTATGAGACCTTTCTCAACAATCTCATTACTTGTTGTTGTTACAGTTAGGTCGCTTCCAGCACCCTCACCATTGTAATTGGTGTTTTTAATTGTTATTGCCATTGTTCTATTTTTATTTAGTTATTACTCTCATGGTTGCTTATAACTTTCCGTGGAATTTATCTTCTATTTCACGCTGACGCTTCTCCCATGGACTTTCCTCAAGTGGCTGACCACTCAGGGCAAGGTATCCTTGACCATGTAGGCAATGATGCGCACTTTCTGCCATCCCTCAGGGTGTTCCTTCAGTAGGTTCTCACAGACAGAGCGTGTCTCAGCATTGATACGTCCGTCCCTGTTCTGCTGCATCAAGTAGCGTCTTTCGGCTTGCAGCGCCCTCTTCTTCGGCGCTGTCTTCAAAAGTCTTGACCTGTGCTTTTAAGCGATGTGTTCTCTTCTGCTCTAACCTTACCAGCCTTTGCTTCTAACTGATCCAGACGTGCCAGTACTCTCCGCATCTGTCGCACAGTCTTTGAACTGCGGACGTTTCTTCAATTCTTCTAAATTCATGTTCAAAATGTTTTGTGACCGTTGAGCCTATTATTGAATATTGTGTAAATCTGTTCGGGGTACTCTCCTCAGGAACAGGGTCGGCATCATATGATACCATCAATAAAACCGAGTCTTTGCCTGTTCTGCTGTAAGTCAGTGGTCTGTCTCCATCAAAAATAGTTTGTCTTGATGGTCTCTTTATCTTGACCCAATTTTGCTTGCATACATATCACAGAGCGTATCCTCAAGACTTTCCATCTGTGAAATCATGTCTTTCATGTCCTTAGTACGTGACATAGCAACCACCACTGACGCTAGCAGCATCAAACGGGCATATTGGACTCATATAGAGAGGCTTCCCCGCATAAGGCTATAACACTGGGACGGATGTTGATCGCCATCAACATAGATTGTTATGTTCGCCTTACTCGCTTTCAAAGCGTTAAAGATAGCAATGCCCGTATAGACCTCGCCACCAATACTATTAATACGAACATCTATATTCTCTATAGGTTGCCTCTGCTGCCATCAGTTCACGGGTAATCTGACTGCTGGTGACAGTACCATAACTATCCCCGATATCTCCATAAAGGAGAATGCAACAGGTTTCCTCACCTGGTATGATATTAAAGAATGTTTTTGATTTCATTTTCTTTATTATTTCACTTTCACACATTGCGGATTTTGATGCAAAGGTGAAAGATTTTCTCCGACTTTTGTCAAACTGCCATTTTATCATACAAACCTTATAACCAACTCTTTACGTTATAAAGTTGCATCATGCGGACACGATTTGCAAAACATCATGAAATCGCCCCACCTTTGCACTATAATTTAGGTGCAAAATGACAAAGGATTTAAGCAATACACAGAAAAAGGAATGGGCAAAGACGCTCTATCTCAAAGAGAACCTCACACAGCAGGAGATTGCTGACCGTGTGGGTGTCGCTCGTGTGACAGTGAACAGGTGGATAGCTGACGGGAAATGGGAGAAGCAGAAGGTCGGACCCTACTTCCTGACACGCGAGGAACAAGTATCTAACCTCATATCGCCAGGTGGCTGAGATAAACAGTAAAATTGCTGGAGAAGCCAGAAGGAGAACGTTTTTGCCAATAGTACAGAGGCAGACATCCTGGGAAAACTCTGCTGCAATTGTAAGATGGAGACTGATATTGGTATAGCTGATGTTATCAGCGTGCAGCACAAAATTTATCGAGTTCTCACGTCCCATAGATCTTGAGAAAGCAAAAGAAATTACGCAACTCTCTGACGCATTCATTAAATCACTTCTATAGATAAAGTGAAACAAACCGATAAACATGCGCTCCTTGACTGGGGAGAAATATCGCCAAGATATTATGCGCTCAACTCCTGTAGACAAGGAAATGAGTGTAGCTGATCGAGAAAAGCATCGTATCTATCTTTGAGGCACACCCTTACAGAATGGATTGAATATTTCTTTCCAAACTACGCTAAGTATGAGTTTGCAGATTTCCAAAAGCGAGCCATCCGACGTGCGATAGCACGATGAGGAATGGTCAGAAGTTCTGTCATGGTCTCGTGAGCTGGCAAAGTTCACTATTACAATGTTTGTTGTCATGTACCACCTTAACTGGCAAGAAGAGAAATGTTATTCTCACCCCTACTAGTAAGGATACTGCGATTCGACTACTTGACCCTTACAGAGGCAATCTGAAGCAAATGGACGTATCATAGCTTATTATGGAAAACAGCAGACCATCGGCATGGACGGAAGATGAGGCCGAGTAACAAAGGGCGGTGTGGCTTTTTCGTACATTGGTGCAGGCAGTCGCCCCGTGGTTCACGTAATGAGGCCATTCGTCCAGATGTACTACTTTGTAGACGATTTTTGATACTGACGAGATACACAAGAACCCTGACACTATACAGAAACAGCTAGAGGGGGAGCAAGCTCTATCCGACACGCTCAACATCAGAACCTACCCTGATTGTCTTCTGCGGGAACATCATCGCAAAGGATTGCTGTGTCACACGTGCTGGAGAAAAAGCAGACCATTGGGATATTATTAATATCCGTGATAAGAATGGTAAGAGCACCCGGCCTGAAAAGAATACTGAGGAACATATAGACCGAACGCTACCCTAAGATTTCCACACTTTCACAGCAGCATGAGTATTTCAACAACCCTATTTCGGAAGGTGAGATATTCAAGCAGGTTGTTTATGGTAAGGTACCACCACTATCGAAGTTCAAGTTCCTTATTATCTATGGCGACCCCGCACCAGGAGAGAGTCGAGGAAAGAAAGGTAAGTCTTTCAAGGTGTAATGCTGTAGGGCAAAAAGGATGGTAAGCTCTACGTTATAAAGGCTCGTCTTGCACAGGCACTCAATGCAGAGTTTATCGACTGGTACGTGCAGTTGCTTGAATATGTAGCTGGGCGCACCAATGTCTATTGCTGGATGGAGAATAATAAACTTCAAGACCCATTCTTTCAACAAGTGTTTCTTCCGCTTGTGCGTAAGGTTCACAAAGAGCGTAACATCACATTATATATACAAGGGGACGAGGAGAAGAAGACGGATAAAGCAACTCTGTATAGAGGCTAATCTTGAACCAATGAATCGTGAAGGGAACTTGATTCTTACCCGAAGCAGAGCAGGATAACCCTCACATGAAGGAATTAGAGGATCAGTTCAAGTTGTTTACGCCCTCACTAAAATACCCTGCCGATGGACCTGATACTGTGGAGGTGGAAACAGAAAGATTGACCAGACAGCACAGCGTGTAGATCGTCCTCTTACACAATCACGCAAAAGCGTAAGAAACAAAAACAAATATAGAATATGAGCTCAGTTTATTGACATAAAGGACTGATGATGCAAGTGTACACCGAGAGATACTGATGCACTTGTGCTAGAGACGATGAGTCACTCGTTGAGATATGTGAGGATAGGGCTATTGCTGAAATGCGAGGCTACCTATCTAAGCGGTTACGACTGCAATGTCATTTTTCTCAGCTTCAGGCAAAGCACGCAATCAAACTCATCCTGATGATGACCATTGATATAACTGTTCATCACATCTTCTGCATTCATAATCCCATGAAGCTTTCACAAGTGCGTAAAGATCGATGACGAGAGAGCCGTAGAGTGGATGAAGGCTGAGACGAAGGAAGATATATCCATTGATGGAGACACCGCTACTGCCAGAAGACGTAAGAGCTGCTAAAGCTTCGTTGATGTTCAAAAGTAATACGAAACGAGTAAATAGATTATAATCATGAGCAAGAAGAATACACGAATTACCGTCAGTGGGAATATTCCACGCCCAGGACAGAAACAGCCTGCTATTGTAAGAATGACACAGCCTAAACGCTTTAATATTGATACGGCTGACTTTATGACAGCTAGTCAAAGCGCTGCAGAGAATGTAGATTATTCGCAACGTTCTAAGCTATACGACCTCTATACAGACATATTACTTGATACGCATCTTTCAAGTGTCATAGAAAAAGAAAGAATGCGCCATGCTCAGTATCGAGTTCCAACGCAACGGCAAAGCCCGATGATGCTATTAATGAACAGATTCTGTCTCCCTGGTTCTATCGCTGCAGCATGATTCTTGATGCGCGCTTTTGGGCTTTTCTTTACTCAGTTCTATAAGAACGGAGAATGGATAGATTATGACCTTGTGCCACGTAAGCATGTGGAGCCTGTACGTAAGCTCATTCTTACCACCAGACAGATTTGCTTGGTACACCTTGGGAAGAGTTTTGCCGACTTACTCTTTATTGGTAGGAGTAGCGATCTTGGACTACTTGCAAGGTCCGCTCCATGGGTCATTTATAAACGCAATATCAACTGCCGACTCGGGCACAATTCTCAGAAGTCTTCGGTATGCCCATTCAAGAATATATCTATGAGACCGACGATGAGGATGCACATGCAAGAGCTTTGAATGATGCCAACTCTATTGGATCGCTCGCCACGTTCATTCATGGCAAGGATACAGAACTTCAATTGCGTGAGGGCGGGCAACAAAACTGGTTCGGCTGATGTATATGAGAGATTGGTGAAACGCTGTAATAGCGAGATTTCAAAGCTTTGTTCTGGGCAACACACCAACAACGGAGTCGTCAGATAAGGGTACGCAGGCTCTGGGAACGGTACATAAGAAGGTGGAGGAAAGTGTTACATGGCTGATCGTGCATATGTGCTCAACGTGTTGAACTATGATATGACTGATATCTTCTCACATGGGTATAAACACTGCTGGTGGTAAGTTCTGCTTCCTGAGAAGAAAGACATTGATCCGAATACAGAGATGAGTGTACTACGCAGCCTGCACACGACTTTCTCTTCCTATTGATGATGATTATCTATGAGAAGTTTGGTGTAGAAAAACCTAAAACTACGACCAGCAGAAGCAACAGCAACTGGAGGATAAAAACACGTGAAGAAAAACTAAAGCAACAGACTAAAGAGGAAGATCCTGATGGTACTACGCAAACATCAAATGGAAAAACCAAGTCTCAAAAGTTCAAGAATCGCCTCGCTCTTTTTCGTGAAAGCCCCGAAGGACGGGGCCTCGTTTAGACTGGTAGTCAATCAAACCTACTTTGATGCTGCACGATGCCAGCCATGAACATGCTGATAAGTGAGGACGTGTTGAAAGGCTTTGGCAAAGCATCTATCGAAAGATGTTCAATGTGAAGACAGAGATAGAACCTTACTTATACGATGCCATTTGCTGAGTATTCAATCAGGCTACTAATGATGCGTTTCCTTCTGTTGACCGTGATGAGGATTTCAAGCAGCAGTTAAAAACACAGCAATGAGGGTGTTCTCTGCCTTCAAAGTGCATCGTGCTCAAAAACGACATGGTTGCACGGTCGCTGGATTCGAACGGTGGTTTAAAGCCATTCAATCAGTGGTTGAAGGACGTTCTGCCGATTGCTTCGCATCAGTGTGGCGCATGGCTCAAGACAGAATATGACACGGCGGTACTCCGTGCGCATCAGGCGACCGACTGGCGGCAGTTCCTCCGCGAACGAGATGTGCTGCCCTAACCTCAAGTGGATGCCCTCAACGAGCCTGCACCCAGGGAAGATCATCGGAAGTACTGGGGAACGATACGACCGATTGATGATGAGTTCTGGACGGAGCACGACCGGGCGACAGATGGAACTGTAGTGCAGTTTCGACGAGGACGACGAGGCGGTTACGCTCTGTGCCTGCAGAGGATGTACACCTGAGCCGGGCAGGCTGGGTTGAAAGGCAACCCCTGGCACAACGGGTGAGACGTTTCTCTGACGATCACCCGTATTTCCCCGCTTCGTGTGACGATTGTCCGTTCTATAATCCTAAGTTCAAGGATAGGCTCAAGCGGCTGTTCAGAGATAGAGTAAAGGACTGCTATCATTGTCCGTATATTGATGGGTGCATATATGGGATAGATAAGAATGATATTAAAGAGATAAAAAAGGAAGCACGTGAGCAGCTACAAGGTACCACTATTACCATCCCAAAACTTTGAAGGAGAGATTGGTATCTCACGAAGAAGTATAGATGAATGGACTAATCAGCCACATGCACACTATGCTGAAAAGAATAGAATGACTTAGCATTGAGGAAGTCCTGATTCAACAAAGTATGTTGGTAGAAAGTCAGACAATAGTACCAAGCCTGGTTTCTAAATGGATTCATCTCTTTGAGACAAAGATACAAGGCGAAAAAAGTTGGATTATCATAAAAGAGTATCAAGATGGGACGACAATGTTATATAGTATTTCAGACAGTCCAAATATCTTAATAGGTCTAAACGAAAGATAGCCCCATCTTCACGGCTGGAAATACAATCCAACATAGAAGCAGAGCTATCCACTGCAAATATACAACTAATCAACGAATAAAGCAAGCAAATGGATATAAAAGATTTTTCGAACTCATAAAAAGGCAAAGTCGGGAAGTTGATCAGCTTGTTCGACGGCAATTACCTGTAAAGGTGGGGCGCATGGCAAAGGATCATTATCAGGACAACTTCCGCAAGGGTGGCTTCGTTAATCGTGGTTTGCAGAAGTGGGCTGTGACAAGGCGACAGCAGTCAGGTTCTGCCTCGGCATCAGCTTCGTATGGTCCGTCGCTTCTCTGGGCGCAACCATCTGTTCAGTTCCATTAAATCACGTACCTGGCGATTATCGTGCGACGGTCTTGAATGATTTTCCCTGCGTCGCCATACACAATCAGGGTGGCACTGTCAGCCCCACTGTTACGCCCTCAGCATGCGCCGCTTGCGTGGTATATGCATTACAAGGCATCGGGCAAAGATTCAAAGGGACAGCGGGGCAAGAAAAAGCTACAGCGCAATCAGCGTCACCACAGGCGGAGTTCTGGCGTAATCTTTGCACTTACACGGAAACAAAAACTCTCGGTGAAGATTCCTCGACGGCAGTTTCTCGGTGAGAGTGAGGAACTCACACAGCGCATCAATGAGAAAATAGAACAGGAGATTACCAATGTTTTGAGGAATATAGAATATGGAAGAGATTTTTACGTCAATCCTCAACCTCATTAGTCATTAGGATGCCAGAATTGCCGCTCGTAGATGAGGACTACGGGCGAGCTGGAAAACAGCTGAAACACTTACCCCGTTACATTCCTGCGCTCTATATAGGCAATATGGCCGACTGGGACGAAGTGGGCATGAGGTGTGCAGAAAGGAGTTGTTACGCTTACAGCACGGCTTGCCATTGATTGTTGACTGACGATACGCACATCGGTTCGGGGAACAACGGAAAAGGCTACCAGAACGCTTATCGCCTTGCGAACCGCCTGTACACCGTGCTTCACAATGTTCGCATCACAACGACGACATGGGTCCGCTGTATCGCACGAAAACAAGGTTCTATTCGTTGCCGGGCATGATCAAGGTGTATGAATATGTCTTTCAGTTTGAGTTGCACGACGATTCGGCTGCCAGATAAAAAGAAAAGACAAAAAGGAATCCTTATCCTTTTACCTTTTTCTCGTTATCCAACATCTCTTTACCTTTTTACTTCTGAAACAGTTCCAACTGTTGTGCCGTCAATCGTGGTACTTTCACTTTGGGAACTGGTCGCAACTGAATGTCCTTTATCTCACGGCACTTGCGGCGATGATGGTCATAATGCGCTCTTCGGAGATAAAAACTCTTGTTTTGAGTAGATGTCAACGCATCATCGAAACGGAGGCGTCGTTCCTCCGTCCAGTAGTAGTGGCGTCGGCAGTAATGCCTCGTCGCGCAACTCTATGAGTGCTTATATCAATCCTTTCCCCATTACGTGCAAAATTAACAAATAATCAGCTTATTTGCAAGTGATTACATGATAAAAGCACGTGTTTATGTGTACGGACACATAAAGAAGCCTCCCCAAGCCCCTAAAGGAGGGTGGGGATGTAGGAGTCACCACTGTATCGATGGTAGCTAACTTCCCTCCTTCTGAGGGATTGAAGAGGCTTTTGCAACACCCTATACATCCCTCCTTCCCGGAGGGGTTTGGGGAGGCTTTTTACAACCTCAGAAACTTGGTTCTACGCGTTCCCAAACATTGGTCTTTGGATTCTTCTGATAGAAGTAGTAGTTGATAGCGTTCTTCTGGACCACATTCGCCTCCTTGAAAAGTGTCATAATCTCTGAATACTCACTATCGAACTTATCCTCCAACTCATACAGCTTAGAGATGCTCTTGTAGTCGAGGTCTCCAGCCTTATTGCGTCTAAAGCAGTGTCATTTGCCATCTGATACATTGGATCGTCCGAACCTTTCTCGCTTTTGCTTCATATAACGCTTGAGATAGTCGATTAGACGCTCTGCAGCAAAGGTCTGCACGTTCGTCAAAAAGCCTTTCACCTTATTGCTTGAGATTTCAAGGGCGAAAAATCGCCGTCGGTAATCGTATAGCTTCGCTGGTCGTTCTTGCGAACCTGACCATAATCACGCATCACACTTACGAAAGCTATCTACTTCACCCTGTAGCCAGTCGTGGAATCCACGCACGTCAGTCACGATACGTGATGTAAGCGTTGCCACACATCGTGCATCATCTCAGCACGTAGCCCCTCGTAGGTCTCACGGCGTTCAATGCGACTCTGCTTTTCTTCGTTCTGCAACTCAGCAAGCAGCTTAGCACGCTCTTCCTTACTCAAATTCTTAATGTTTACCATATTATCTCTGTTTTTGCTTTCGGATGATCATTCTTATTTTTGTGTTCAAAGCGTTGAGATCATCCGCTGTCAACGCTCTCAAATGTTTTTCCCTGCTATACGTGGGTCTTTACAAAAAGGCATCCACACGGTTCCAGTCTGTCGTATCTATGCCGTATATCTGCAACTGGTGAGTACTCCGCTACGTGTGCCTTGCGTAGGATATCATACTCGCTTACGTCTTCGCTCGTCATATCCCCATAATCATCCTCCATCTGTCTGCACATCAGCATCATACTCTTTATGCTCGACATCTGATGAAGGTGTACTGTTCTGTTTTGTGTGAACTGATAGACCAGCGTTTCCTTGTCAGCACCAGGCATCTTCTTTAACAGGGTATAAAAACCTTGCGTAGTTCCTGTTCGCTCCCATAGCTTTTCCTCCTTCCAATCTTTATACGCCTTACGACCAGAAGCTACTGCTTCTGTAAGATCATCGCTAAAGGTCACTTTGACCGAACAATGGTATGCCGTACGCTCACATATAGCTCACCATTAAATTCCATTACTTGTACGGCTTCACGTGCCTCTGCATCGAGCCGTGCCTGTCGTTTGTTCTGCATTCTGTCGGCACGTTCCTCATGCCATGTTTGCAATCTCTTCTTGAGTTTGTCTAAAAATGTTGCCATAATCTTTTTTTGTTTTTAGTTGGCAAGTTTATGGGTTTACAAGTTGACATGTTAATCGTACTGATAACTTGTTTTACTCATTCACTCGTCTACTCGTTTACTTACTGATATAATATGTTTGAATTAATTTTTCCGTTTCGTTTGATAAGCAGTTGGGTCTGACCATCTTCTCTCCTTAAGATAGGTGCTTATATCGCTTTTTCACTGCTATGTCTTTTACGAACATACAACTTAGATATGAACCAGTCTATAAAGTCTTTCAACTGCTTTCCACTCCTCTTCAGTATCTTCTATCCCTCGCAGAGAGTAAGTGTTACTGATGGTCATCTGTAGCTTTTAACTAGCCACATTGGTTTTGTCGTTCGGACATACTGACTTGTATCTTAACATTTCCATAACTATTCTTTTTGAAGCTTTCCACTCAACATTAATCACTGCATCAAAGCCGTCCGCTGCCTTTACACACAGGGGCATCCTTGCTTGTAGCGTTCACGATAGCAGTTTTCCTGCCAGTGGTATCCGTTGCCTTGGCAATAGGTGCACACGTGCCCACGGCTCAAAAAGCGCTCTCCTCATGTGCCCTCCAGGGCTCAACAGCCCTGGAGCAATCTCAATGATTCGTCTTTCCTTGCTCATCTTAATATTAATATCTAAAAATTTGTAAAATGAATGATTGCCAACGGATTTGATAAATCATAGTTCCTGAACCACGCTTTCCAATCTTTGAAAGAAAGACCGTCATTTTTTTGCAAACATGTATCTATCCATTGATTTGAATTCGTTACCTGACCCATATTCAATAACAGGTAGCATGATATTATTGTCGATAAATATTAGTTTCTGAATACCGACACCCTCATTTGCAGTCAGCTGTGCAATTTCAACCTGTTTGCTCTTATACGGTTCGCCCACCCATTGCCGGATAGACAATACACCTTTACCTGCTTGTATTTCTGCAATACGCTGTTCCCATAGAGAATAATTTGCACGAATAGTATGCAGTTTGCTTATACCGAGCTTCTCCTTAAAAAAGGTTTGTTCTCCGGCATGGAGATGTCCCTTTGGAAAGGTTTTTGATAACATTAAAATATAAGTATTCATTTGTCTATTGTATTACTAATTGCACATTGAAATGAAACTCACGGCACAGCCGTATTATCTGCTTTTATCTTGAACGGCTCGCCACCCACGCCGAAGAAGATAACGCGTTCGCGGGTATTGGCCTGTACGCCCTTTTTTAGTAGCCTGTACAACAGGTTGTCTCGCTTGTTTGCCATAACCTCTACTCTTTTGTTTCACCCCAATATATATCTGCTCGCTCTTTCCATATCGTGTAATAGCCAAGGTTGCCAAAATAGCGTCCCTTACTGATTGCTCTGTAACCCTTCCACCCATATCTTCAGTGCTGCATCAAACATAACGCTCACTGCCGTGCGACCTGAAGGCTTGTTGCCGTCTGCCTGACTGATAAAAATGAGCAGCTTATCACGATGTCGAGCCTTGAATTCCTGATACTCCTTAAAGCTCATCTGTGTGTACTGGAAACTATCGATGACCACTATGTCAGGGGCTTTTTGCGCTTTCTTAAGACGTGCATCAAGATCTTCCATGCTCTCACTGATGAGGATAAACCGCCGTGCAACATCTTGCATACCTGCTTTCATAATTGCATTCTTCATTGTTAGTGAGAATCCCTCCTCTAAGGAGTTATAAGCAACCCTTCCATACTTTGCTAACTCTTTTGCAGAGCTTCATCGTAAAGCTGGTCTTACCGCTTCCGCTTCGTCCCCAGATGAACCATACACCGCCTCGTTCTGGTGCTCCGAAGGCCTCCGCCCAGTCTCCTTCAAATGGATAGATTTCTTTCTTCATGCGCAGCATATCGGTTACTGACATTGCTCTATTCATTACCTTTAGCTTTATGGTTTGAATTTTGTTTGGTACTCAAACACTGTTTTACCACTGTTTGAGCTCCCTTCCCTTCGGAGGGGCTGGGAGAGGCTTTAGCCATTAACTTCACTCTATGAATACTCTTCTTCACACGTCTTAGGTCAAACTCGTATTCTTCAGAATCTCTCACCACTTCTGATATGCGTGCTTTATCCGTTACGCCATTTGCCATACAAACCGCATAGACATCGTGAGCACCAGTCCGCTCCAGCTCGAAGAACTTGCGACCGATACGTGAGTGTATCTCGTTATATCCACACTTGTTGTAACGCAGTCCCATTGTCATACGTCGCTTGATGTAGCTTGTTGAGAAGAAGACGATACCACACTTATCCTCCAAACGGTTGTACAAGTCGATGAAGTAGTGAAATACACGCTCGGGCAACTTGTCCGCCTCGTCAAAAAGAAGCAGCGGTGCTTTCATCTGAATAAGATCATCAATGATGCGATCGAGCAGCTCTCTAACGCTGTAACCTTCTGTACGCTGACCGATACGGCGTGCAATCTCACGAATAAAATCGCTCTTCTTCATATCTTCTGAACAGAGAATATAAAACACCTCGCCATGCTCACTTGCATACAGCTTAGCTGTGGTTGTCTTTCCGCAGCCTGCTTCACCAACTACCCACGTAACGTTCTTGACTGTTTGAGCATCGTTCATTGCGAATACCATCTCTTGATAGGCTTTCGTTTCAACTACTTGCCAGTCTGTGCCTGCACTTGTGCCAAGCTGCGATGCAAGGTTGCGCCACATATCGTCACTGATGTTCTCCCACTTACCTTGCAGGATGCTACTCACTGTTGCGCTACTTGTTCCTGTAAGGCTCTGTGCTGCCTTGTTCTGACTTGGGTACTTACCGACGTATTGTCTTAAGCACTCCTGTATCTGTCCTTTTTCGTTCTTTGTTAGTTTCATATTGTTGTTCTTTTATTTATTGTTCTTGTTCAGGGAGGCAATGCCTCGCTGCTTATAATTACCTTATCACTTTCAGTGCATAGTGAGCCCACTTTTGATGCATAAAGTGACCCACTTTTTGATGCGTAAGTGAATGACTTATCATCGGTTTTCTTTATAGTTTGTCCTGCCATGTTGCTCGCCATATCAACCACTGCCGTCTCGACCTCCGCCCAGTCCTCAAGGCTTACTTGCTTCGTCTTCCGTCCTATCTTATACTCTTCTGGCGACTTGCTATAGATGCCTGTACGACGTTCTATCTGTCGGCGTTCAGCTGCTGTCATACCCTTAGGTTTTGGACTACGCAATCCATGCTGCTCTGGCATTACACCGTGAGCCTTTTCAACCTCACGTCCAGCAACGGTACGCTCAATGCGGTCAGTGGTATTCGCTGCCTGTTCCTGTCTGATGAATGCAGCCTCGCCTTCTGTCTGCTCTTGTATCGCACGATGGATAACAACGTAAGGTTCTGCTACTCGTTCAAACCGCAGACTGCCGTCAGCTTCTTTCTTATAGAGCCGGACGCTTCCGAAGTCATAAGGATCATACTTAACAACGAACCGCTCGTAAGTGTGCTGCCTGCGCCACTCGTGGTCTGGCACGCCTGGCTGGCTCATCACTTCGTATTGTCGCTTCTCCTTCTTAATGGTTACACTGATACCCTGGTCGGTGAAGGTACTCATACGCTTAGCCGTTACCCAGAACATATCCACCATATCGTGTGCCGTAACCTGCTGCGTTTCCTCATTCACGCTGCTGTCGTAAGCTTCCTGTCTACTCTTGCCGTATGCCGGGTGTGCCATCTCGTTCCACTCCTTTGTAGCCTTTGCGTAAGCATCCTTCAACTCTTCAAGCGTATAGAGTGAGTCTTTATTCTCCTCAATAAATTCAAGGTTCGGACGGCTCGACATCTTCTTTGCCGTAATGTTCTGACCTGTGAAACGCCAATCCTTATGCAGCACTTGCTGCTGAACGCGACCGAACACAGCCTCGATAGTCTTCGACTCACCATTATACGGCTGTGTCGTTCTATGCACGTGGCAAAGCTTCTTAAATAGACCGTCGGCATCCAGTTTCTTATGTCCGCCTTGGTTGTCGTGCACAATCTCGTAAAGGCTTGTGCTTGCTGGTCTGAATAGCCATACGGTAAGCGTAGATATTGCGCTTCGTAGTCCTCGCTGTCGCTGATGTGCCAGCCAAGCATCACCTCACTCATCGCATCAATGACGACATAGACCTGCGTGGTGCGTACCTTACCAGTATCATCCTTATAATATAGGTTCAGCTTCGTGCCGTCACCATACCATAGCGCATCACGCTTCGTTGGCAATGCCGTCCGGTGCTTACGTCCGAACTTCTGTCGTGCTGCCCTGCTCACCATGTACAGCATCGTACCATAGTGGCATAATCGCAGCACTGTTCAGCCATCGCTTCATACCGCTAAGGCTTTTCAGTGGTTTCCAACCGTTTGCTTCTGCCTGACGGTTTGCCTCTTCAAAGAGCTGCGCATCGGTGTAGACTGGAACCCTGCAACGCTTCAATGCGATGAGTAGCTGTCCGAACTCGTCAGTAATCTTCTGCGTGTTCTTATTTCCGACCTTACCGCTGATAAGGCTCTTGTAGCCGTCAGCCTTGAAAGCCTTAATCTTTGCCTTCAGTCGTGCTTCATTCTGTGGAAGGGTGTGCTGATACTCTTCGCGCATAGCTTCAGAACTCTGATAGATTACCTCCCAAGCCCCTGCAGTGCTGCCGTTCAAACTCTGACGAATAGCTCTACGCTGTGCCATCATCTTCAACAGTTCTTTCAGATACACTTGCATTAATGGTGTACTCTTCAATGAGCTTCTCTGTCAGATGTTCCTGCTTGCCGTTCTTCTCGTAGGTGAAGTTTTCAAAGAACTCACGTGCCTCGCTGTCCAGCCGTATGCGGTCACGCATCATTGCTTCCTTCATTCGTTGCTCTGGATCACCGTATCGTTCCATATACCGAGCCTTGTATTTCTGAGGAATGGAACTCCATGCGTAGAGTGCCTGACCGCCCTCGCCACCTCCACGGTGTACGCTGACAATATTTCCACGGCTCATGTTCTGACGTAATGTAGCAGCTTTAATAATCGCATCACTACCTCCAGTCAGTTCCGCGTAGGTTACGCACAATATCTTGTTGAAGTATTCCATTCCTTAATTTATTCTATTAACTTTTGCAGAAAAACCGCAATGAAAAATACTCTTTTTATCTGTAAGTTGACTATAACTTACTCGGGTCAGAGACCCGATAGCAGAGCGTCTTGATATTCTTCAAACTCAATTGATACACTTCCTCGACCTTTGGAAACCCGAATATTACTATAATCCGAGCGTAAAGAATGCCTACAATCAATTTGGGATGATGGACAAGATATGTGTAGACGAGTTTTATTTCTACCGTTATTTGAGGTTGAAGACCATCCCACATGTCTCAAAACTTTGCGAATCAGTTGCTTCACTGTTGGGAATATATCATGGCGTTGAACTCCATGTCGATTATCCAGAAACTCTACCCCCTATTTTGTCCCGCCATAGTTGAAGAGTAATGACACTTGAACTTCTCACTTCTATTTTCATAGATTATATCCTCCACTTTGCAGGCTCATCGCCATCAGTTCAACTTCATTCTGTAGCTCCACGAAGGCAGGTATGTTCATATCTTGCTCTCGACGTGTCACAACTCCATCAACAAAGACACTCACGCTGCCATCCTTGCGGTCTACAACCAACTTCACACGCTCACCGAAGGTCTGTGTCATTGTCTGTTCTGCTTTCCTCGTGAGTAGTCTCAACGTCAGCCTGCTTCCAATTAGGAGTTCCATTCAGTTGTGTTAGTGCAGTGAAGCGAATCTTCCTTGCAAGCTCACTATCACTTTTGAAGTTCAGAGCCTTCCATACCATTACTGTGGGTGCAGTTAAAGACTTCGCACAAGTGAGCTTTTACCTTTTCTTACTTACATAGATTTGTTTTTCCATAATTCCTTTCTTATAATGTTTATCTTGTAGGCGGTGGGGGAATCGAACCCTCAGTCGCTCCGATGCTTTTTAATTCCGTGTCCGCTACCATTCGGACGTAGCCGCCTTTTTGTTAAATATCTATATTACAAGCCAGCTCTGTGAATTCTAACAGCTGAGCTCCTGCTTTGCCTCAAACTCAAGCACTGCTGCCAAATGTTTCATCTCACCTCACAGCTACTACCTATCTTGATTTCTATAAGCTCTTGTGTTGAGGTTGAGATTACATCCATCATATACGCCTGTAACGTTTCAAGGTCATCGTTATTTATTTCTTTCAGAAGCTGGTTATAATATTCGTTCTTAACCTCACACCTATAGCACACTTGCTATGCTTCCGAAAGAAGTGCTGATAATTATCAAACATCTCATCATGACATTCTATAATGTTTTGCTTTATAACCTTTAAGCAAGAAGTTATATCTTCCTTGATACGTTCCATCTGCTCTACATGCTTTTTTTGTTTTTCAACCTTCATAATCTTTAATCTCCTAAATTTGCAAATAACGCCCTTTTTGTATCTTTTGGACGCTGTTAATAAACTTAACACGCTGCAAAGATAAAAATACATTTTGCAAAACGCAAATTTATGACAAAAAGAAAGATTAGAGGCACTGATTGCCCATTACAGCGATGGTAAACCCTACTCGATTTGCCAAACGAATAGGGTGTCGCACACTCGACTATAAGCACATGGATGGCACGTGATACCTTTGATTATGACTTACTGTTTGCAAAAATGCGAAATGATTTCTCCCGAGTGGCTCCTCACAGGCAAGGGAGCCATGCTTAAGACAGCAGTACAAAGAACAACACATAACAACACAACAGAGCACACCAATGATTAACATTCAGACAGCAAAGTATGTAGACAACATGCAGAAAGGGATACCTCTTATACCATTTAGTGCTATGGCTGGCGCATTGAAGGGTGAGGTTTCTGTACTCGAATATGAGTGCGAACACTATGTAGTGCCTGCCTTCAGGAATGCAGACTTCCCTTATCCCTGTCAGCGGAGACTCGATGATACCCACATATAGATCTGGCGATATCGTAGCATGCCCAGCGCATACCTATGTCTTCATTATTCTTTCAATGGAATAGACCATACGTGTTAGATACGGAGCGAGAGTGCTATCATCAAGCGCATCAAACCTGGATCGGACAAGCGGACATACGTCATCTCCGATAACCCTGATTATGACCCTTTCGAACTACCGCTCACTGCGATTTACTCCGTAGGGCTGGTTATAGGCATCATTCGCCTTGAATAGTAGCTAAAAAGGAACGCACGCACACAAATAGGCGTAAAATCATCCCTAAATAAAGGAGCAAATAGCCTGTATTTACAGCAGTTTCGATGAAAAACAGAATGTAAAATGGCATTATAACCCCTTATGTGGAATAAGGGAGGGGTAAAATGCAAAACGGGAGTTAATCCGCTCGTCCTTATTAGGGGGTGAATGTAATGCAATCTATACGAAAAGTGTTAAGGTAACTATTAAGGTAACTATCACATTTCGTTTTTATTTTATTAAAGTAACTGTTAAGGTAACTATTAAAAGTAACCCCATTTTTACCCTAAATTCACACTGCTTTTCAACCCAATAAAACAGAAAAACGGCTTCCAACCGTTCAAAAACGTATTGGAAGCCATTCAACTATCGTTCAATCAGCGTTTTTAGCTGTTCAAGTTTGTTCCTTTTTTTGTCGCTTTAGAGCGTATAGCTCGCCAGCCCTGATACAAGCCTTTCTGTTCAGTACAACCCCTCCCTTACTCAATCCTACACGCTCCAGCGAACTTTTGCTTAATACCTATCTCCTCAGCCGTCAGAACGCTGTAAATTGCAGGAATAGAACCAAAGTAATAATTCTTCCTTCCATTCATCAATTGTACGTGTATTACCTTTGTCATAGTTATCTCTTTTTGTTTGCAAATATACAAAAATAGTTATTATATACGATATATTAAACATCTAATTATTTAATAATAAAAGCAAAATAAAAAGGCGAGCCAAAATAAGCTCACCCACATTGTATCACGATAAAACAACCTCTCCCACAGCCTTTCTTTCCGTCTCTGTCGCCCTCTATACTCCTCACACAATAAAACACCCATTCTTACGCTAAAAATCGCCCCAAATCGCCTCCTTTCCGGTCCCATGTAACATTATCTCCTCAAACACTGTTCAAACATCCTCGAATGTAACACAAATGTAACACGATTGTAACATTTCGTTTTGCGCTCCGTTCACCCTCAATTATCCTGTAACCCTCTGATATACAAACAATCTAACAACATTTACCCAATTATTATATTTACATATTTCGTTTTACCCCCCTTAATACAAGCCACACTAACTTGCTCTTCTCCCTTTGCATTTGTAGTCAAAAAGCCATTGTTCTCTTTGTAGATATTGCTTCGCCGACTTGGTATAGCCTATCAATTCCGTATATCTTTCGACAGCCGCCATGTCAATATCATCTACCGTAGCACCATACACAGTCGTATCTTCATAGTAACGCTCGCCTTTGTCGTACATCAACTGTATGCGCTCTTCAAAAGACAACCTTCTACTCTTATCACCAACACGCATATAGGCTTCGTCTGCCTGATTAGCGTGTAGCTCCGAACTTGCAGGGATATACATTAACAAGATATGGTTGTCGTTCCCATCCTTATCAGTACAGGGCAGTAGATCGCTGGTAATAGGCACAGAAGGATTACAGAAATCTAAAGGAACACGCAGCAACTCATTCAGCTTCTCTGTATGTTGAACTACACCCTCTATCTTCCTCGTCTTATCAGACACTCTAATAGCGATCGTTCCACCATCAGCATTTGCAAATGCCACGATGGTGATAGCTAATGCTTTTAGGATCAATTTGAATGCTCTTGCAATCAAATGTCTGATCCTCCTTGCGAGTTGTTATTTCTTTGTATGGTCATATTATACCTTTTTAATATCAAACGACATTTATAATCTTTTTATTTCTTCTATGGCATAATATATCCCTTATCCTCTGCTTTATTCACTATCTTCAAAAGTCTGCGGCATTGGGCAGGAGTTGCAAAGAGCCTCTACCGATATAGGTTGCGATACCTCTGATGAAATCGCAATCACCATACGAAAGAAGTTCCTCTTTTGTTAATGCCTGATAAACGCTCATCCAGTATGGAGCACCAAGTTTGAATATCTCAACGAGGCATCAATCTTAGAATTGAATTTATGTCACGCTTGGCAGCCTGTTCTGTTGCTTTGGTTTCTTCTTTAGAAATCAGAGAACGTGTGAAGGCATCAGACAACGTGAACTCCACAGCCTAAGTCGCTCCAAGTACTAATGAGACGAGACAAACTACGCACAAGGCCACCTTCTGCCTTCTTTTTCTAGATACTGATGAGTAAAAAGCCAATCTCAACAGCTCTGTGGCCAAAGTAGGGTATAGAGTCTGTTTGTTCCATGCTAACCTAATCAAGGTCTGTTCCTTTCGGAAGTAGTGTCATCAACTTTGATATGGTATATGGTGTAATCTGTGCTTTGTTGCCGCCTTTCGGATACCATTCTTCCTTACTGATGAGCTTGTCAAGTTTATCAAAGATGATTATCGAGCAAACACACTTCTTGAAGAACTCGTCATTAATGCTGTCGCGGTCATTTTTCATATACCATCAATATAAGGAGCGAAAACCTCTAAAGTTATCCGCAGAGCTCTTGCATACTTGGTCTGGATGCATAGAAATTGCATTGTAGCATTTTGCCAGCTTTTTCTTTGTTATCAGCTGGTCCTTGGGATTTTTCTGCTTAAACAAATCTCTCTGATGGGCATTTAGCTTCATTTGCTCCTGCTCCCACTTACCACGAGAACGCTCATAGAACCAAACGGTTTGATATGGATTGCCACCTATAGGTGGAGCCATGACTTTGCGGGAAAGCTGTTCTATCTTCACGTGGAATGGATGGTTGGAGAAGAAGTCCGCAGGCTTAACTGCATTCTGGCTGTTGGCACATTCAGAAATGGTCTTGGTCAACTCGTTGTAGTTCTGAACTTGTTCTTCCGACATATCATCATCTACATTCAGCACAGTCAACTTCATTGGCACTGAACAAATTATCCATACCCTTTGGTGCTTCATTCTTGATGATAGCACTCGCCAATGCAGACAGTAGTTTGTCCTCCGTTGATTATTTGCAAATCTTTGAAATACGTAATCCTCGTTCTATCAGCAGAAAACCTTACTGAACGAGCAACAATAGCAATTCCATTATTGTAGGTAAAGAAATTTTCTGGTTGTTTCATAATGGTGCTACGTATGCCCTTGTTCACATTGCCTCTGAAACTTAGGAAGGCACGAACATTACCTTGTAGCAACTGCTTCCGTAGTCATAGTAAATTTTGGCAAGAAATTCTCCAGGAACAATTCTCAGATATGCATCGTAGTTACTCAGGTCACCCAAATCAGCCTTCAGGCATGGGATGCCATCGCAGTTGTAGTCTTTTGTTTCAATCTCAGCGTCTCGCTGGACTTAGAAACAAACGTCTGAAAAAACGCTCTAATGTCCAAACGTTCAGTTCCACAGGTCTTCCCAAGAAGTCTGGACGCTTTAGGTTCTTAACCTGCTTGCTCAAAGTATAGTTCGATATAATGATGAACTTGAAACGCAAGATTTCCGTTGCTGTCATTCCCTTGCCTATCTTCTTCTTAAACTCACTGGCAATGTTCACGGCAGGGTCAGAATCATCATGAAATTGCGAATGTTTCCATTTATTGCTTCTTCTATGAATCTCTGCATATACGATAGCAACTCCTCTATTCGAGTATTAGTCAGAGTTGGAGCGCTATCGTGCTGATTAGTAAATTCACTTGCACAAGAACTCAGAGCACCATCTGCTTCGTCGTATGAATAGCCATCAAAGGAGAGTATTTGTCTTTTGTTATTCCTTGTCTCAACCGACATAGGAATAGGGTCACTTAGTTCCCCTATACCTTCAAGATCAGTTAGAACACGTCTCGATGAAATAGCTTTCGGGTCTGAGCCTCCAAACTGGCATCGTTTCTTATCTCATCAATAAACTGTTTGCGATATTCTTCAATTTCCATATCTGTTGAGTTTAAAATGGTTCTATTTCTGTTAAAAGCAACTCATATTGAGTACGTGTAATTGCATTAGGCAGCAAAGACCGATGTAAACGAGGGAAGTCTTGGGTATCGACCTTATATTTGTACATATTCTTCAAAGCAAATACCAGATTATCATTTTCGTTAGAGAAATCAAATCCAACAGTTGTAGCTTTGCCATAAAGGTCTCCCGCTGATGAGCATTTACCAACAAAGCTATAATACTGTTGACAAGTCCGTTTATCCTAATACCATCAAAAGATGGGCTCATTTTCTCCAGTTCATAAACAACCAATGTCCCATCTATGTCGCTGCCAAGTTGCTCAATGGAAGAAATACGAACATTCTCTTTGCCGAAACTGATGGTCTTCACTTCAAACCAGTCTTGCTGGTCAGAAAAATCTTTGTGCGTTTTCTCTGGCCCCATCCAGCTATCAAGAGCTATGTCAATTCCTCTATCAGGTATCATGTCGTCTCTCAAAAAGAAGCTCACCTATCAATCCCATCATCTCTGTTTCCGTCATGTGGACATTGTCTGGTCGGAACAGTTGCTCCATGAATAGTAACGTGACCGCAGAGTATGATATGCCGTTTCATCATCGTTCACCACACTAACTGAATCCAAAAGATCTTGACAAAAGGTACAGAAATACTCCAGAAGGTTATTGTTTTCAAGTGAGAAACGCAGAGTCAGCACATCTCCGTCTTTATACTGTTCAACAAAAATCACATCAGAACTAGAGATTCTGACAGGCTTGTATTTCCCTCTGAAATCAAAGGCATATCGTGCGTCGTCATCACGTCCTATGTATAGACTCAGGTGGCGGTTATCACCAAATCTTATAAAGTGGCGACTCAGGAAATCCTCCTTGAATATTTTATAAATTTCGTTATTATTCATCGTCATCCTCCTCTTCGGGTTCTTCACCCTCTATGTTCAGTTGTTGGAATATCTTGTTGACTTGGTATTTTTATGGCTTTGCCCTCATCTCGAACTCCCGGGCAACCTACCATGCAAAAGCTACGATACAGTCTTCGCCAAGTGCTTCTCTGTATTTACATAACATATCTTCTTCTTCGCTGTCAGCCCTTTAGGTTTAATAAAACATAATTACCAGCATGGGCTTCCGCTTGGGAAGAAATCTGAAATAGGCCTTAACAGGAATATCTCTACCTGACTGTTCTCGCCATCTTTTTCCCCATTGACTGCGCTGAGCATTTTCCTGCTCTTTCAATATCTTCTTGTGACAGAGCAAAACGTCCCTCCATACTTCTCTGTCACTACGACGACGCGTACTAATTTGTATGATGTTGCGCGTGGTGCTGCAGATAGAACGCTCCATACATTTTACCTGCAAGCCCTTCCACATCGTAATGTGTTGTTGATTTACCACTTTCAAACACAATATCCCACAAATCAACACCTTCCGTATCCTCATCTTCCAAGAAACTGATGATGTTATTTGCATCAAAGCGAAGATTTGCCATTGAATATTTAATGCTGCAAAAATTAATAACAACATCTTTAGGAACATCAGCAAAGTATCAGGAGGCACCATCGAAGTGTCTTTTTACATCCTTGCCGGATTTCCTGTAATCAGTAAATCTGAGTGGATAACTTTGTGCAAGAAGGTAGGAAGCAAGTTCTTGAACCCTATGCGTGTTTATCTTGTTGTGCTCTATCTTTGAAGTGATGTATGGCGTATCATAGGATATTACCATAGAAAGAATACATCATATCTTTGCTGGTAGCAGTCCTCATTTTGTTTGAAGCTGTGATTTGCAACTCATCACAGTTATCACGAACTTTTAATACCAAAATCCTTTGGGGTTAGTTGCTGGTCAAACATCTCACGGATGATCGTTTTTCAGTTCTGTTGAAGCTTTGTCAACTTCGGCATACCACAAGGCGCTTGTGTGGCTCGTCCATATTTGGAAGAGGTCTTCATAACCTCGTCTGTAACCAAACCAACGTCCCATCTGCATCAGAACATCAAAAAGTCGCAGTATTCCGATAGAAGTAGCTCACCATCAGTCCTTCAAGTGTCAATCCGCGTGAAAGAGCAAGACCACCCACTGCAATCACTCGTAGTGATGGATTCTCTTTGTAATTGAGCGATGCACTTTGCTTAGAGCCGTTTACCATTTTAACCTCTATCTTTTCCAATGCTGTCAATAGAGATGCTTTCTGTGAGACACGTTCAAATGTCACGTCGTTGACTTGACTGAAATGCTTTTTCCCAAATAGAGTTCAATTCTACATATATGGTAAGTGGAGATTCTTTCTTGAATCGTCGTTAAAATTAATACGAATATCGTTGAATAATTCTTCAAACCATTCAGCGATTTGCTCTGTTATTACTTTTATGAACGTGAATAAACGGGACATGTTTACCAGCATACTGGTTCTTTTACTTTGCCCTCGTAAATCACGGACGACATTTGATGAGGCAAAAACACAGAATAGCTTCACGCAGGAGTCCTGGCAAATACCATCCCATTCTTTTTGTGTGTTTATGAGTAGAATGCTCCAGAATTGAGCACTTCTGGATTATTTTGAGCTAGGTCTTTATACTCCTCTGAGGCATAATCTGGTTCTGTGATATCCGTAATATAGCGCAGATTACGGTAATAGGCTCCTTCTGGATAAAATATCTTATCTGCCCCCACATAGTTGGACGGAGCCTCTAATGCATAAATGAAGTGCTCTGGAAAGAGGTCCGCATGTTGCATGGAGTCTACAGAGTCAGGATCAATGAACACATTCGCAAATGGTGTGGCAGTAAATCCTACGTATGTGGAATTCATGAAGAGATTACAAATTTGCCGGATGAGCTTGTTAGTGCGGGTAGGGTCGGTCTCATCCCCTGCGAGTATTCACAGATGCGTTGTCTGCTTCATCGTCAATAAGAGCATTGGTACATCCACATATCCTTTTACGGGATCGATATTTTGTTCTCTGAGCCAATTGAAAAGTCTCCTGAAGTACCGAAACGTTTTTCTTATGACAAACAGTACCAAGGAGTTGCTGGCCAATGACATTGTAATTTTTGTTGACGATTGCAACGAAATCGTTAAGCGTTGACGTAACAGATGTAGCCCTGATTTGTTTGTTGTCTAAGCCCACACCGACTCGTGGTATTTCTCAACTTTGCCTTCTTTCTTCATGGCTATGCCTACGATGCCCTCATCAATACGCTCCTGCGTCTGTCATACGTAGGTTTTTCTGTGATGCCTGTAAGCAGAATAACCACCTTATAACCTGCATCAACTGCCTTACAAACCAAACCTGTATAAGTTGCTGTCTTGCCTGATTGCACATCACCGATGATGAGTCCACGACGGACGACGGGGGACGTCCAGAGCATCATGGGATTGCCGAGACAATTCATAATGCCTGGCAAGTGTCACATCTTCAAGTAAGTTGATGCTAATACGGCTGATAGAAGAATGGTTGATGAGATAATCCTTGTATCTCGACCAGAAGAAGTTGTCCTGTATCTCCAAATAGGAGTACCACTCACGCTTTTTCATCATAATCGCTTGAATATCGCTTGACCTTTGTTGTGGACAATCTTATGATTCGTATTCCATATCAATGTAAAGACGTGTCTTTGTGGCTTCTCTCACAATCTAGTTTGGATAGCATGACAGCCGATTGATATAGGTGTTCTATATCGTCAGGCTTAAGTTCTTTACCCTGTGATACAGACAGGTTGATAAGGGTTTTTGCTCAACTGTCTTAGGTCTATATATTGGCTTTCTGTCATGTTACTGAGTTTTTCTTTGAGCAATTTCTCTTTTTATAGAAGGATATTTACACCAAGGTTCAGAATTCATTAGGTCTTTGACTGTGCTTCCCACCCGTCTGAACGGATGTTCATCATGGTAGTCGCTAATGTCACAGCCATCTGATACACATCATCCAGTCGTTCATCGGTCTCTTCCGGCAGAAATAGATTCGTTGCTCTTGTCTCATATACAACTGCTGGATAGGCAAGTTGTTTTCAATCTCGTTGAAGCATTTTCCAGATAACCATAATCTTCATCGCTCATTTTGTCACAGAATGAACTGAAAAAGTTTACTTTCACGATTTATTTGGTAGAAAAATGTAAGTTATTCCTGCCTCTTTTTCTATCCCAGATGTAATCAAGATTATCATCAACTTTTTCTGTACGCCCTCTATACGTCTGTTGGCGAACAGAAAAATTCAAAAGTGCTTCCTCCACAGCCTTTTTCAGTCTATGTAGAATTTGCTTGGGGATAGAGGCATGTTGCTTCTTGATATCAATAGACCATATGTCATCGAGCTGAATTAGGAATATCCACACGAATGCGTGCGTTCTTTGTCAGTTCCGCGCGTTGCTTCATGCCAAACCAAGTGCCCTTTATAATCAATCGCTTATTGCGATAGATGTAGAACTCCTTGTTTTTGTACGAAGATTCTCAACACCACCAATCAGTTGCTTGTCTTTCCTTTTTAACTCTGTAGCAAAAAGGCAGGATGAACGGACGGATTTTTACCATTCTCTCAATTCCGTTACTGTCTTTTTGATATCTAACTCTATTTCTTTTCCTTGACCGTAGTTTTTAGGATGCTGTTCCAGGAATGGGTCTAGTGGCTTTATGTCGAGGTTCGTTGATGAAAAATATGCAAGCGTGACGTTCCTATTTCCGACAAATAGCCGATGATAAATCAAAGCGAGGTACTTTCTAATGAGGAGCACAACTCCATCAATGTCGAATATACTTGTCCGCCACTCGAATTGGATAGTACATCAAAATCCTGCCAGATGACCAATGTTCCATGCTCTTTTAGTTTTGCAATCATACGGTAGAACATCGATTTCTCTGGCATCCAATTCCTTTATCATCCAATCCTGAGTTTCAAGAATGTAATTATAGTCCCAAGTGAAACCATTCAGTTTCTTGCCTTCGTAGCTTACGACAGTTAGACAACGGCATTTGTGACAATGATGCGGATTTCATACACCATTCCAAAACGTCCAAGGTCTTCCTCTGAACGTTCTTCTTCAGCAGACAAAACTTCCATAGCGTCATTGCCTCAAAAAGGACATCCGCAGTCATTCCATCACCATCATCCAGTATACCCAGCGCCAATTTCGTCCGCATAGGGTTGGTCGGAAGAGGATGCGTATGTTTCTGTCATGTGCGCTGATACTATTATCAACGACATCAGCTACTGCAGACTCAAATGAATAGCCCATAGAGCGAAGCGACCCCATGAGTGTAGAGGCTTTGGGTATATGTCTTCTATCCTTCTGCATGTTTCTTTGTTTGCTTTAATATCTCTTGAATACCTGCTTAGACAGCAGAGGTGGTACTGCGTTACCAATCTGCTGTTTAGTATGTCATGAGTGGACCATCGAAGATGAATGTGTCTGGGAAACTTTGAGCCGTGCAGCCTCTCTCACTGATATACCTCTGTCTTCGTAAGGGTGTATGAGCATACTCTTTCTGTAATTCGATATGACAACTGAAGGCTGGTCAGCTCTCAAACGCTTGTAGATTCCGCTATGGCACCGCCTCTTGTCAGCATAGTTCTGCATAAGGTGGTCAGGAATAGCGCGCCCAGTTCTGGCCATGGTCAATAAACTTGTATCGTTCAATGACCAAATCGTTGTTTCTGGAGACATAGTTTTGCCGGGCCATGTCTGAACCTTTGCGCATCAATTGAGCATAAGGGCTTGCTTCTTCCAAAGTCAAGGTGTAGCTCTCATCAATCATCTCGCCATTCTGCAAAGATGGTAAATCACCAATAGCCTCTTCAACGGTTATCTTTGCTTCGTGTTTCTTTGGAAACTTGAAACCTATTCCAAGTCTGTTGCCTACCATGAAGAATCGGTTCCTGTTTTGAGGGACGCCATAGTCGGAGGCCCAAAGAATCGAAGAAGATATGTTGTCATAGCCTTCAATAGCACGGAAATAATCCTCAATCATCTTCTGCGTCTTTCCATCGTCTATGTTGGTGAGACCCCAAACATTCTCAGAACAAACCATGCTGGTCTTATTTCCTGAACAAAACGCATGAATTCCAAGAACAGATAATTCTTCTCATTCTTCATGTTCCTGGTTCTGGTGTTCGACAGAGAGAATCCCTGACAAGGAGGGCCGCCCATTATCACAAACATGGGCTTTTTCTCGCTATGCAATGTCTTTGGGTCAATGCTTTGAATATCACCCTGTAACACCTTTGCCCCTTTATGGTTTCGCAGGAAGGTCTTTGTTGCGTGCGGATTAATCTCTATGGCAGTACTAATCCTAATACCAGCCATCTCTGCTCCGAGGCTCAATCCCCCTGCTCCAGAAAAATATGTCTATTCCATATCTCATATATAATTACTTCTTACCTGATTCCAGCGAAAGTAGATATTGTTTATATTCCCTCACAAACAGTTCTCTGATATCGACCTCTAATAAATCTGCGATTTTCAGTATTGATGCAAGGTCGGTTGTGATGTGTTTGCACCACTTGCTGAGCAGTAGATGGTGTCACTCCCATCTGTTCTGATAGCCATCAGGCTGTGCTCTTCTCGAATAACACCATCTTGATTCTATTAATATCTTCCATCTGATTTGAAAGTTTTAATGGTACAAAGGTAGTGATTTGTTTTCAATTTCCTTTCATTTAGAATTCAAATAATCACTGATGATACTCTTACTTTTTATGCTTTTTTTGTGTTTTGTGCCTACACATCATAAATAATATCGCTATTATTCTAAAAATTCAAATAAGGAGAAGATTAAGATTCGCAATCAGCCTTTAAATTATATTTTTGAATAGAATCGAACAAATACACATCTAATTCGCACAATTTTTGAGTTAAGAGACAACAAAAATACGCACAAGATAGAACGCAATTTGCAAAGTTATTTATATCTTTGCAGTAGTTTCTTTAACATGCTTAGCTATGCAAACGGAAATATTAAGAATCATAGAAGGAGGCTTGGCGAACGATAGGCGTAGATCTTGGCATACTCAATAGGCTAGCTGATCGTTTAGAACGGAAAGGAATACGGCATTATCTCGATGCATCCGTCGAAATTGATTGAGGTGACCTCAAAATGCGGCTGTTGCAGATGCGGTTCGGATGGTGCCTCTCGATGCTGACAGTCGCTTGCAAATAGTGGAAGTCATCCCCTCAGATACAGAGCGACACAAGGTGATACTTGCAGAGAGTGTAGGTAGTCAGAAATTAGAGACTTTATCCAAAATGGTTATCCATCAGTGGGGATTTGGAACTTGCAGGTGTTAACATCAAGAAAACCCTGCTGTTGTATGGTCGTCAGGTTGCGGAAAAACCAGATAGCGCACTATGTCGAGTGAGCAAACGGGGGCTTCCTCTTGTGGTGGCTCGACTCGACGGGATAGTCTCATCTTTGCTTGGTAGTACAGCTAAGAACATTCGTAAAATATTCGATTATGCGAGCAGTATCCCCTGCATTCTCTTTCTGACGAGTTCGATGCTGCATTGCAAAGCGCGTGATGATCAGCATGAACTGGGTGAACTCAAACGGGTCATCAACAGCTTGCTTCAAAATATTGATGCAATGCCGTCTGATCATGTGCTCATTGCTGCGACAAACCATGCTGAATTGTTGGACAATGCAATTTGGCGTCGTTTTGTCCAAACAGTAGAAATAGGACTTCCAGAACAAACAGAGATTGAGGAAATGATTGATATATTCTCAGAGCCATTTACGTCGGAGTTGACTACCGGACCCTTCACGTCGTAAGGCTTTTTGCCAAAGTTGCGAAGGATTGTCACCGTCAGATTTGAAGACAGTCTTTGACCGTGCAAAAGTAAAGTGTGTTTTAAAACAAAGAGACGTGTATCCGGATAGAAAATGCTACTTAGTAGCATTTATGATTTTGAAGGTGAAAAGAAAAAGTCAAATCAAAACTATGTTCGATTCTTAAGCGATTACGGTCTGTCACCAGATTACTATTAACAAAGTAACCGGTATAGGACTCAGAAAGGTAAAGGCCTATCTTTCGTCTATTTAATAAAGTTGAGGAAGGAGATTTTTTTATAATGAAGACATTACCTATACAATTAGTACATACGCGCGAAGAGCAAGATCGTTTTCTTGAAAGAAGGAATGGGTGACAACAAACTTCCCAAATGGGCGACACAAGAGACCGTTTCCACTCGATGCGGCAATGATGTCAGAAACATTCAGTGCTGTTGCGCAAAAAGTTTGATGCACGTAAGGACGATGGGTTGCCCATTATGATGGTGTGCGACCTTGAGACGAGCATGCCACAGCTAGGAAATCCTTCAGGGCAAATGTGCGTGCAGTTTTTGATATTCGTGAAAAGAGGAATGTTTTGGGTAAGGAAAGTCACAGAGGCTTGCTTGTCCAAAGTGGACAACCGCGCAGATCTTCAACGAATCAATGAACGGGTATCTCAAGCAAGTCAAGTCCATAGCTAGTCAAGACAGAATATGTGGCGTGGCAGTCGTTGACGACCTGAAGCTATTCAGACCAACGGTGGAAAAATGATATAGAAGGAGGGACTCTGAAAGTGAGAATGGTAAATTATCACGATAAACGCCTAAACAATCTGTCAGAAAAACCTTATCTACAGATTTGGTGAACAAAACGGTGTTACAATACGTCGTCTGAACTATACAAATGATTTACGGCTTTTCGCAGTTGAAAAACGCTAACCCTGGCATAGTTGCCAGTCTTGCAACCATGGACTCTGTTATTTCCGTGAAAAAGATGCCTTATTTCGAGTTGTCTTTTTCTCCAGAACCTTACAATACGAAAATAGAAGTACAATCACCTCAGAACGGGGAAAGTTATCTCAAGTGTGGGACTATTGGACTCTGGCGTTGCAGCCATTCCACACACTTCTGTCCTGGATTGTTGGAGATGATCAAAACATTGCAGGTCTTGAAGAAACCGATATTAATCGACGTCACGGAACCTCAGTGGCTGCCATTATTAACTATGGCGATGCACTACAAGGCACAGAATGGACGGGCACTTGCCCATCAATGATTACCTCCTGCATAGTCAACACAGATGAACACACCATGCATATATCCGAGGAAGAGATGATAGAGCATATCAAGACTGCTATTTCAGCAAATCCGGAGGTAAAAATATGGAACCTTTCTCAAGGCTCAACCATAGAAGTAAGCTTGATGATGATTTCTCTGACTTTGCTGACACTTGACAGCATCCAAAAGGAAAAACATATTCTTATCTGCAAATCTGGTGGGAATATTCGTAATGAGAATCCAGAACGCACTCGCATCACACAGGGAGCAGACTCTCTGATGTCATTAGTAGTAGGTAGCATAGCCCATGAGAAAATCAATGCTCATGATTTGGAAGAAGGAAGCCGTTCCCCTTCTCACGTATAGGATATGCTCCAGCAGGAATCACCAAACCAGATTTAGTCCATTATGGAGGCAATGCAGTCACTGGTATATATACTTTCTCCGAGACAGGTTACCAGACCGATATTTTCAAAGGAACAAGCCATGCAACACCTCGTGTCACATCTCTTGCCGCAAATCTTGGCTATCGGTTAGAACATTTTGATCCGCTTCTAGTAAGAGCACTACTGATTCACAGTGCTGGGTTCACTAGGTTGGAAGGGTATGACAATGATTCCCTTCGTCAAGAGTTAGGATTCGGAAAGCCTGCTGTTCTTGGCGATATCCTTTATAATGACTCTGATGAGTTTACAATGGTGCTTTCTACCTGATTTCAACGGACAAGACTATCAGATACAAGACATTCCCTTCCCCGAAGAACTTATAGATGAGAATGGCCATTTTGAGGGAGAAATAACAGTTACAGTGGTTACCGAACCGATCTTCAAGAGTGGGGAGGGTAACGAATACTAGTCAAAGTGACGTGCAAATTCTGCTTCAGACATACGACAAGATAACGTATGTTTGTGCTAGTGTTGCAGGTGTGCCATCCACATATAGAAATTCATTTAGGCTGGCAGAACCAGAGAATGTACTTGTAAAGTCTAGGTATTCAAAACCGTCTTTCAGAAGCATGGATGCATCGTTGCGCACCATCATCTGTTCCGAAGATTACCATCCGATAAAGAAGTACCACATTAATCTATCACAGATGATTCCTTCAGAAGGAGAAATGCCTGAGAAAGGGTCGACACTGGGGTATGAGTATTAAACAACTTATCGAGATTCCACCCGTGCAGACAAAGAGGATGGACAAAATGTAGAAGATGTGAAAGCTGTCGTTATTCTCACTATACATGATCCTAAAAGAAGAGGGATAACCTATGACCGCTGTATGGCCCAACTATCAGCCAGAAACTTCACACAATAATGATATTGCCGTACGCTAAAAATTTAAATATTGTGAATGAGTAATACATTTTGAATACTTTAGGCATATTTAACAATGAAGTGTGATTAGTTTATATCATAATTACATCTTGACGTCTTCCATTGGCATATATTATATTTAGTACGCCCCTTGCTATATATGCGCAATTTGGACTAAACTTATTCTTCTTTACGCCAGAACAATGATGTTAGCTGGCGAAAGGAAAAATATCTTCTCTTTTCGCCAGTAAAATGAATCAACACTATAGGGTTGAGTGCTGGTAGGCTGTTAATGGCATCCTCTTTCAATTTGTCCACTGCACGAGTATATTTCTCGGTGTGCTTCAATCCGCTATGCCCTAATAGGCTGGCAACGGTCTTGATGTTGGCACCATTATTCAGAATATTCACAGCAAAACTGTGGCGAGCACAATGCCAACTAATGTGTTTATTGATACCCTGCACGTTTTACCCATCGTTTACAGATTTGCTGCAACTCTCATATGAGGGTAGGTTGAAGATAGAAGAATTTAAATCTTCAGGAGCTTCGCCAATTAAAGAGAGTAAACCGTCATTGAGAGGAATAATAACACCACTATGTGCAGAATGCCCTTTAGTCTTATTCTGTTCAAACTTCAGCAGGCGATTGGTATAATCTACATTCTTATAGGTAAGGTCTTTTACATCACAGAAGCGCAGACCACAATACAAACAAAGGATAAAGGCACGTCTGACATTAGGATTCTCATTCTCATAATGGCATTGAATCAGTGATTGAATCTCATCCATTGACAACACATCTTTGCGTAAAATCTGCTCATCCACCTTGCACACAACACCCTTGCAGGGATCTTTCGCATCACTTCATGGTCTATGGCATAGCGCACAACTTTCTTGAAACGCTGGTAGATACTCTTTGCCCCTTCACCCACACTTCTTGATTGTAGGTATTCAACAAAGTGTTCCATCATATCTTTGGTTATCAAGTCGGGCTTGATACTGAACTCATAAACAGGGTATTGCTCTTTCAGAAAATCCTTAAAACGATTCAAGGCTATCTTTATCATTCGCTGGTCTTTCTTTGTATAACTGTCTATGTACGCCTGATAATAGTCTAAGAAGTTGACATTTCTGTCTTTCTTCAGGCGATAACCAAGCATGCTCTCCTTAAACTGCTGTTCACGCTCTGCACGGATCTTGGTAGCCAGTTCAAGCGTTTCTTTGTTTTGTTGTCGTTCCATAGGGAGTACGGGGCTTAGCGATCAAAGTACAACTGCAAGTTTTCTTTTCGCCTGTTGTGTTTGATGTGTACTTTGGGTTTGTTTGCCATCTTTCCTGTTTCGCTACAAAACAGAATTACCATTTTTATCCAACACAGGCGTTTCTTCTCTACCAAGATAATACTCAAGATAAAGACTTATCCGACCATCAGAAAGCGTATTTTGCTCCAATTTTCGGGTTTCTCCTTTGCTTTTATTTTCTAATTTTTGCCATAGTTGATAGTTATGTACCTAAATGTGTATCAAACCGAATAACATCATTAACCTCATTTATTTTTCAGATGTTTTCTTATTTTTGCAAAGATACTAAAAAGTTCCGAATATCAAAGTGTACTAAAAAGTGTACTATTTAACCAAAAACAGGCAAAAATGGGTAAAATAACCAAATATAAGAAAAACTACAAATAACTGATTATCAATGCAATATATTCCTTTCATTTCTCTTGTTTTTACCCACTTTGTACCGGGTCTGGGCAACCCATCCCGGTTCGAGCCTGGGTCTGGGTACTATAAACCTTTGTAAATCGCTGATTTACAAGGGATTTTTCTTTTCAGTATGTACTAAAAGTGTACTTTGTAACAAAACAATGAGAAAGGTGTACTTTTATAGCTTTTTCGTCTCTTAGTTTTATATTTAATTAACGACAACTTTTCCCTTTGTAACTATTCAGCGATAATGAACGTTGAATATCAAGAACTTATAAACGTAACATTGTGGCAAAAAAGGCTCGAAATGACATTCTTTATTAGAATTTGCATGTATCTATTTATGTAACTTGTTGATAATCAATAATAGTTTATACACCTTTATCGCTGAATAGTTACTCTGCAAATTTTTCCTTTTATTCTCATTTTTCATGTTGTAATAGTTATTTTTTTGTGTATTTCATGATCTTTTTCTTATCTTTTGCAATTAAATGGCAACTATAGCTATAGTGACACACCTCTTAAACCATTCCGAACAGAGAAGGTATCTATACACGCTGATGGTACTGCATGAATGCGGGAGAGTAAGACGTTGTCAGAGATTCCTATTTTATACTAATTTTAATTCTTTAATAATATGAAAATTAATGATGTATTTTTAGAAGGGGTCTTCATGGATAAAGAAGACCCCAAGTAAGTTGTAGATTTGTATTCTGACCACTTTGATGTATATTGTACTTATGATAGGTGACTACCATAATTTTCAAAAAGTGTCATAGTTAGTAGCAGGCTGAACTTATTCTATCTGACATTGTCAGCATAGAGATAACTCTCCGCGAATACAATTTAGGTAAAACCGAAGAATATAAAAAGAAGATGAAAAAGGTAATTCTATTTCCTAACGAAGGAAAAACGTGAAATAACCAGGGTTTGGGAGAAGGAAACTACTCCCAAATCTTATTCTAGGTAATATTAAAAACTGCTATTAAGAATATTAATACTTATCTTTGCTGACTTCTTTTTACATTGCAATGTATAATGTATGAAGTAACCGCAGAAACACCTCTAAGTATGGAAGACTTAGAACGAAAAAAGAAATTTGATAGATTACAGAAGTTGATGGACTGGTGTGTTTCATCAGCTTATACCAATTATGTAGATAGCATCTATCGAAAGAAAGAGTTCCTCGAATTGAAGCAAGCAAAGTCAATGCTTCAACAAGAGTCTATGCGTAGAACAGATGAATTATCTCGACTATATCTTTCATACCCTGCTATATCTTGTGTGGAGGCATACTATGAAGAAAAAGAATTATTATGGGAAAGTACCTTCTATGAATCATTAACAAGAGAGGAAAAAGCGCAATGGATGGACTTCAATCCTTTAGACTTTGATTTTGCAAAGTACTCAGCAGAGCCAACTTTTTACAATGATAGACTTCCATTATTTTCATTTTTGATTGAAGCAATTGTACTTGAGAAATGTGCTGTTTATCTTAAAAAGAAATAGATTTCTTTGATTATGGCAACCCCAATGGCACCTAATTCTATTGTCATCAACGAAATTCATACTCCTAAGGCTAACGAGCGAAAAGAAGAAAAGAAGGTAGTTGGTAAAGCTAATACTTTCCATTCTACTCTTACTACCGAACAAATAGAAATCCTCACCAATTGTATCAACGAAGCACGAGTTTTTACCACATCAATCACTATACAAAAACCTGACAAACTTCTTCAATGGGAAGTTAGAAGGCGTATTAGTATCTAATAACAACCGCTTATTAGCTTATTTAATGTCGCAACTAAGTGCACGCAATTATATCACAAACGAATGGCAATCAGTCATTGCTTCCCAACAGCTTGTTTTGGGTAAAGCAAAAGAAAAAGCCATTAACCCGTACCGATCTTTCATCTGCCAACGACAGTGCCAGACCAGAGCCGAAAAGGTTCAGAAATCATTGACAAATATATCAAACAACTGAAAAAAAGGTTGAGCAAAGGTTGAGATGTCAAACATCTATCAACCGTAACCTTTCTTTTCTTCCATAATTTTGCCCTCGTTAACAGCAACGAGGGTGCGCACCCTCTATCGTTTTACCTAACAAATAAAAATATGGAAAAAGACCATAGAGGAACGAGTTTATGAACTCGAACAACTTCTCTTTACAAACAAAAAATGTGCTTAGCTTTTGATGAAGCAAGCAAGTTTCTCAATCTATCTA